>Ga0334884_1000172_pt1 | contig 121858 bp, 115 predicted proteins | sample GraSluR1_MG_7_FD_207215 | JGI IMG/M metagenome (GOLD analysis project Ga0334884, IMG submission 207215) | Sludge microbial communities from methane-producing bioreactor in Wageningen University, Netherlands - Granular Sludge_12_05 R1 | ecosystem: Engineered > Bioreactor > Anaerobic >... | reverse complement strand
AGGGCAATTTGCTTTAGAATATTTGCAAGATAAATCTGTATGTGACTTTAAATAGTGGTTTGTTGGGATTATAAAAACGAAGTTGAGCAGAACAATCGGAGATACTGTCTTATTAGAAAAAAATATAAAGTAAAGCTTTTTTCGATTTAATTAATTGGGCTCGTAGTCTAGTGGCTATGATGTCCGCCTGACTCGCGGAAGGTCCCCAGTTCGAATCTGGGCGGGCCCATTTTTTGCTTTTTTATATTTTTATAAACAAGGCGTTAACAGCGCTCCTTTTTTCATCTGCTTGAGGAACACTGCTTTTTGAGGTGGCTTTTTAATTGGAGAAATACGATGTAGTTATTGTTGGAGCTGGTCCTGCTGGTCTTGCGTGCGCAAAAGAGCTTTCTAAGGGTAATAACTCTGTGTTGATTATTGAGAAAAACAAGGTTATAGGACCCAAGGTTTGTGCAGGTGGACTTACAGAAAAAAGTGTCGAAATTTTAAAAAAAGAGTGGAAATTAAACTCGAAAGGAATGTTTAAGTTACTTCCTATGAAAAAATATAGGGATATCTTGTTTAAGTCAGATCAAAAAACCATTTTAATAAGTTCAAAAAAGCATACTGTTTGCGTTATTGACAGAGGTTACTTTGGAAATTTTTTGCTACATCAAATAGATAAAAAGAAAGTTAGAATTCTGAAGGGTTTAAGGGTTAAAAATATTACAAATAGTTATGTTGAACTTAGTGATGAAAGAAAAATAGGGTACAATTTTTTGGTAGGTGCTGATGGCTCAAATTCTTTGGTCAGAGAATATTTAGGAATAAAAAGCGAGGTTGATATAACCTTGCAATATAAGATTAAAAAAAGTAACTTAATTCGATCCAAAAAAAAGTTTAGATATCTAGAGGTTCATTCAAATACTAAATTATTTGGTTCTTGGTATGCGTGGATTTTTCCATATAAAGATTATGTATCTGTAGGATGCGGTTCAAACCCAAAAATAATGCCTCCTGCAAGGCTTAGACAAAATTTTTCAACTTGGCTTAAGAGCGAAGGGATTGATGTTTTGGATAGTCAACTTGAGAGCTTTCCAATATCTTGTAAGTATTTAGGATGGAGATTTGATAAGGTGTTTTTATGTGGTGATGCCTGTGGACTTGCAAGTGGAATGAGTGGGGAAGGGATTTATCAAGCACTTGTATCAGGAAGTGAGATTGCAAAGGTTATTTTAGAAAAGGATTATGAACCAAAATTGCTTTTTGAGATTATTGAGAAAAATAAGAAAGCTTATATGATTGCAAAGTTTTTTGGAAAACATAGATTGTTGTTTTGTCTAGCTAAGAATTTTACGCTTAGCCTTGTTGGTTTTAAACTTGTAAGAAGGTATATGAAGAAGAAATTATTAAGCTGATTTGATTATAATATAAGATTAATAAACGGGTTTAAATAGGATTTAAAAAAAGGGTCAAAATGAAAGGATTAATTAAAAATATTATTTCAAGAAGAAGTATTAGAAGATTTGTAAGAGGCAAGGATGTTGATGAAAAAGATATTGAAGTTATTTTGAGATGCGCTATGAGCGCACCTTCTGCTGGGAATCAGCAACCTTGGCATTTTGTTGTTATCAAAAATAGAAGCACACTTGATAAAATCCCTGATATCCATCCACATGCTAGAATGTGCCTTGAATCACCTTTGGCTATACTTATATGTGCTGATCTTTCTTTGGAAAAACACAAAGGTTTTTGGATTCAGGATTGTTCTGCTTCTTGTGAAAATATGCTTTTAGGGATTCATGCTTTAGACCTTGGTGCAGTATGGGTAGGGATATATCCTAACCAAACAAGGGTTGATGAATTTAGATTGCTTTTTTCTTTGCCTGAAAAGATTATTCCTTTTTGTCTGTTACCAATAGGTTATCCTGCTGAAGAGAAGTTAGCAGAAGATAGGTTTAAGGAAGAAAGGATACATTACGAGTTATGGTAAATGTTTATTTTTTGTTATTGATTTCATGAAATCCAGCATCACTTCGCATACTTTGGTCAATATAAAAGCATTCCTCATGTTTCAACAATAGGGCTTGGTACACTTTTTTGTAATCAACAACCTCGCTTTAATACAGCGCATGCTTTTATATTACAAACATACCTCGCCCTTTAGGGTGAGGTTGTTGATTTTTCAAGCCAAAGCAAGAATAGACGGATTCATGCAAGGATTAACCTCGAATATTCACGAGATACCTTGACATTTATGCTGAGGTTTTTCATTTTTCTTAAAAGTTTAAGTTAATCTTTTCTTTTTAAGTTTTTATTTTTAGAATGTTTGCAGGTTGTTTGCTTTAAACACAATCTTTTTATACTGATAAGGATATTTATTATATCAAGATATGATTAAAATTTAAGAAGTGTGGTTTTTTGATAAATTTATGGTTTTGAATTTATCATGGTTAAATTTAAGTATTAGATTAAAATGGATTAAAAGTGTGTTTTTTTACACGCTTTTTTGATAAATAAGTTAAATAATTAAAATTTATCCTCTTGATTGTTTGTCCTGCCCCAAACATAAAGGTTGGGGTATTTACGGACTCACGGGTAGGGCGATATTTTGAAATTGAAAACCTCAAACTAAAGTGCGGGGTATTAAACCCCTAACAAATCTCACATTGTGAGATTTTCAATAAATAAAAACTAAGTAAACGAATATTTTGGATGAAAGGCTGAATTCATAAGATTTTTTTAAATATTACAAATGATTATTATGGTAAATAAAAAAATAAAAAGCAATGGGAAAAGGCGAGATTATTTTAATAATCAAAAAGAGATTAATAAAACAAATGATGATGTTGATTCTAAAGACCTTATTCAAGATAAATTTGATGGATTAGAACGAGATTATGTGAATAATAAAAGGGATGTTAATAAATATATTAGGATGGCTTTGGTAATTGCTCTTTTAGTACTAACTTTTCTTGTTACAAGATCAATGTTTAGGGTGATTTTGGGAGCTTTTTTAATGACTTATTTGACATATCCTGTGTATAAAAAGATTCAATCTAAAATAAAAATTAAATGGCTATCAGCATTTATTGTTATTGTCTGCATCCTTGTTGTAATGGTTGCTTTGCTTTGGTTTATGGCAAGTTCTCTTATGGGAGAGGCTTATGTGGTTTATATCAATTCAGCTAATGTTTTGAATGCTATTACATCAGATGATGTTAGGGATTGTTCTGTTGAAGAATGTACAATCACCCAGTATATTGCTGAGTTTGTAAGTAATAATCCTGAGCTTAAGGCATCACTTAGAAATCAGATTTCATCCATTGGAAAAACTGTTTTTGATGTTGTTAAAACCATCATAATTAAACTTCCTGCTATTTTAATCTCACTCTTTTTTGTTATTTTTCTCACATTTTTCATGCTAATGGATGGTGCTAAGATTTCTGAGGAAATACGATTGATATTACCTTTAAAAGATGAGCATAAAGATGAGGTTTTAAGAGATATTACTAAGACTGCAAATTCCGTATTATTTGGTCAGATACTTGTGTCTTTGATTCAGGGACTTACCGGAGCGATAGGGATTTTAATTGGTTCTTGGATTTTTGGGATTTCAAATCCCGGGGTTGTTGGTTTTGGTATTGCTATGGCTATTGCGTCATTGATTCCATTTATTGGGACAGGGCTTGTGTGGATACCCTTGAGTGCTAGCAATATTTTGTTAGGGATAATTAATAACCAACCTAGTTTATGGGGCTATGGAATTTTTGTTTTAGCTTGGGGAGCAATTGCTGTTGCAAATATTGATTCTATTACAAGACCAAAACTTGTAAGTTCAATGTCAAGTCTTCATCCAATGGTTGTTTTAGTTTCGGTTTTTGGAGGGCTTTCACTTTTAGGTTTTATAGGTATTTTTATTGGGCCTATTGTTGTTGGAATCTTTTTTAAGATACTTGAGATTTATAGAAAAGAGTATGTATAAACGCAAAAAATCTTAAGATTAGGCGTTTATTAGTATTTTTTCAAGAGTATTTTTGTATTGGTTTATATTGCAGGTGGTCTTTTTATGAATGTTAGTAATAGAAACTTGATAAACACATTAAAAGTAAGGGTGCTTGATTCATCAACAGGGAATACTGTTGTTGCAATTCTTAATTATAAGGATGCTTCAAAGTTGAGGCTTCATAGAGGGGATCGGATTGAGATATACCTAAATAAGAAAAATGTAGTTGCTATTGTTGATGAAAGTATCAGTGATATTAAGGAAGGAGAGATAGGACTTAATTTTGAAGCAAGCAACCATATTAAAGCGAATTGTGGTGATTTGGCAAGGATTAAACCTGTTGTTAAACCAAAGTCAATTTATTATATTAGAGAAAAGATTGAAGGTAAGAAGCTAAGTGAGGAAAAGATAAAACAGATTGTTAGTGATATTGTTACTAACAGGCTCTCAAGTGTAGAGATTACATATTTTGTTAGTGCTTCTTATATTAGGGGATTAAGCCTTTCTGAAACTGTGAGTCTTACTAAAGCAATTTATTCATATGGGGAGGTTCTTGATTTTAAGAAACCAAGGTCTAGTGATATTTTAGTTGATAAACATTGTATTGGCGGGCTTGCAGGCAATAGAACTACGCCCATTATTGTTCCAATTGTTGCAGCCTCAGGTCTTTTGATTGCAAAAACATCTTCTAGAAGTATTACAAGCCCTGCTGGGACTGCAGATGTTATAGAGGCGCTTTGTGATGTTTGCCTTTCTAAAGATCAGATTATTTCAACTGTTAAGAAAACAGGAGCTTGTATGGTGTGGGGTGGGTCTTTGGCATTGGCACCTGCAGATGATGAGATTATCAGGGTAGAACATCCTTTGAGTATTGATTCAGATAATCAATTGGTTGCCAGTGTTATGGCTAAGAAGAAATCTGTTTCAAGCGATGTAGTTTTGATTGATATCCCTATTGGTCCTTATGCTAAGGTAAAAAACAAATTTCAGGCAAGAAAGCTTAAGTTTTTGTTTGAGTTTGTAGGGAAGCATATTGGGATTAAGACAAATGTGATATATACTGATGGAAGAAATCCAATTGGGAAGGGTATTGGTCCAAGTCTTGAAGCAAGGGACGTATTAAGAATTTTTGAGAATCATGAGGACCAGCCTTTGGATTTAAGAGATAAGGCGCTTAGTATGGCTGGACTTCTTATTGAGATGGGAGGGAAAGCTAAGAAAGGAGAGGGCATAAATGTTGCAAGAGAACTACTGGAATCTGGAAAAGCATTAAATAAATTTATTGAGATTTTGAAAACACAAGGGGAAAGGGCTCTTTGTTCAAATGATATTGAGATTGCTTCATATGTGAAGTGTTTGGAACTTAAATCTGAGGGAAGAATAAAACTTATTAGAAATGACTATATTGCTGAAACTGCAAAAGTTGCGGGTGCTCCAAAGGATAAACTTGCAGGTGTGTATATTAGAAAACAAGCAGGGGATTTGGTTAAAAAAGGCGAGGTTGTGATTGAGATTCATTCTCAAAGTAAACATAAGCTTGATAGTGCAGTAAAGTTTTTTAATGAGCATATTCCTTTTGTGATGTAGTTTTGGTGTTGTTATGATTTTTGATTAGGTCCTTTGATCGTTTTGCATGCTTTGATCTTTAAGATCCATATCTAAGAATAAACTAAGAAGAAATGGTTTGCTAAAGACTAATTTCGAGAGATTCGCAAAATAATTAACATTGAAATATTTGCAAGAGATATTAGGAGGTTTATACCGAGATTTTATTTGTATTAGAGAATATTTATTATAGAAAAAAGGGTGTGATTTGCAATGCAGCTTGAGAATATAGAACCTGAAAAAAGTAAATTTGGCGTGAAATCTATTTTATTGATTTTTGGGATTATTATTATGGTAGTGTTAGGTTTATCAATTAAGAGTGCTATGGATGTGAGAAAACATTTTCCTGATGAAACATCAAGACCTATTATTGTTTCAAAAGAAGATGGTTTAAATCAAAGTGAGATTGATTCAAATAAATGTTATCAGTCAATTCCTTATAATGTTACTTTGAATAAAACAGTGGTTGAAGAAGTAAGTGATTATTTTTGTGACGCTAGCCAATATGGTTTGTCTTTTGAGGTTAATTCCAAAAGATGGGCAGAGGATTATTGGAATAGTACTTTAGTTGGCCAATATTATGTCCAAGATATTTATGTATATAATACTGAACCTTATGCACTTTGTGTAAATGCATCAGTGATTTTTAAAAGAAATAGTATGTTTGGTTTTATTGAAACTCTAAATATGACTCCTGTACAGATTTTGATTCCAATTAGAAAGAATTCGTTTTATAGATTAAATTATAAATGGAATACTACAAAGGATAGTACTAAGTTTTATGAGCTTGAACTAAAAAACCTTTTAAGTGAAGAGGAATGTAAAAAGGTTTTTGAAGAGCAAGATTTGATATCTAGAAATAATGAGCTTAATATCACCAATACGAACTATATTCAAGGTCTCAATATCAAGGGATGTTTTAAGTATAGTACGATTGAGGTTGAAAAGATTCAAGAGTTTAATGAGACTAGATATGAACAAAAGGAAGTTCCTTGCTAAATAATGTAAATTTTTTTTTATATCTCAATTATTAAATCAGAGATAATGATATTTAATTATGGAACTACTTAATTGCTTTTAAGTGAATGGAGATGAGCATTAAATCTGAATCAATGTTTGTTTTGCACTTGTTGATAAATATCTTGCTTTTGCCGATTTCCCTAATTTTGTGGATTTTTGGAAAGAAAGATTTTTTAAAAAGACATTCCCCTTTTAAAGAGATTTTTAATTTTTTATTTTCCGCTAAGGCAACTTCTTTTTTAGTGTTGATTAATATTTTGTGTTTTATTTTTGTAGTAGCTTTAAGCGTATATTCACCTGATTTTGTTTCGCAATTAATTCGTTACCCTTCAGATTTTTTATCTGTTAGAGCTTATTCTCTAATAACTTCAGGATTTATACATGGGGATTTTATGCACCTTTTTTGGAATATGATATTTCTTTTTATATTTGGAAGAGTTGTGGAACGAAAGGTTGGATCTAGAAAGTTGATTTTGATATACTTTCTTGCACTTTTAATTTCACAGGTTTTGGATTCTATTGCGTTAATGGCACTTGGGATTGATACAGGCTCAATTGGAGCGTCTGGTGCAATTATGGGACTTGTTTCTGCAGCAATTCTTTTAGACCCATTTTATTTTACACATCTTTTGATTATACCTGTTCCGATTATGGTTATTGGATGGATACTAATTTTTGATAATCTTATGAATGTCGGGCAAATAATAAATAGTAGTGTAGGGTATATTGCTCATTTAGCTGGTTTTATTTCTATTGGAATTATTGCTGGATTTTTGTCAGGTGCTGATAAAGCGAGACTTAAGAAGGGTTTTTTGATAAATATTGTAGTACTCTTGGTGGCTGTATTTGCGTTTTTTCTTTTCAAAGAGACTATTACTTCATTATTAGGCAGATTTGTAGGAGTCATCTAGAGAAGTAATTAAGTTGATTTAAAAAATCAACAACCCCGCCCTAAATGGCGAGGTATGTTGGTAATATAAAAGCATGCGCTACGTTCAGCAAGGTTGTTGATTAAAAAAAAGCGTGCCAAGTCCTCGTGTTTAAGCATGAGGTATCATTTTTTATTAATGAAGTAAATGGAAGTATTTATTCAGGAATCACATCCCAAGGGTAAATTATCCATGCATTGCCACATTCTTCGCCAACAAAATCAGGATTAAAAATACTCCTTTCTTTTTTATGCACAACAGCAGAGTATATTGATTTGGGTTTATAGGAATTTATATAAGATATAGCAAGTTTTAAAGAATGCCCTGAATCTGCAACTTCATCAACCAATAAGATGTTCTTTTTAGGGATATCTCCAACAACCTTTTCAGAAATATCATCATATATCTGTGGCTTATCAAGAGGGTTGTTATCCTTATCATAGTTTATTATACCCAAAGGATACATTGCAAGTGGGAATTTTTCACAAGGATTATTTGGAAGAAATGTTCTTAGAAATCTTGCAGGAATCCAACCGCCAGTAGAAACTGCAACAATGAAATCTATTGTACCACCTTTTTTGGATATTCTAGGATCAGCTAGAATCGTCTTGGAAAGGCTATATACAATCATGTAAATCTCATCAAAGCTATACATTACTTTATTATCGATGCTCTTTGGCATATCATTAACATTTTTTAAACTGAATATATAATTTTTGCTTTAACCATTGCTTTTTTGAAATATTTAGTTGCAATTAGGGACTTTTTGGAGAATAAGAAAATATTAAAAAATATGGGCCAGGAGGGATTTGAACCCTCGATCTTCGGCTTAGAAGGCCGACGCCCTATCCAAGCTAGGCTACTGGTCCAATTATTAATAAGCAATAAATGAACTTTTTAAAAAGGTTTCTAATAAGATTTATTGATTTAGTGAAATCCTGAACTATTTTACATACTTTGATCTTTAAAGCCTTTAGTAAGAAGAGAGATATGTAGGGGCGAGATAACAAAGACCGATTTATATGCTAATAATATCTGGGCATCTAATGAGATGCCTTTTGGCATTAAAGCTTTTGAAGTTAAATTCATTTGAATAGGACTTTTTAGCCGATATAGTTAACACAGTCTTTGGTTTCTGAATCAATATGTTGGGCTAAATCAAGTTTTTGTATTGAGTTTGATAGTGCTTTCATTTCTTTTGAGTAGCCTTTTAGGTTTATTCCGAGGTTGTATTTCTTTTCTATCGTTTTTAAAAGTTCATTGGCACCTTCCATTCCAACATATAGGGGATGTGCTAAGGTTTCAACAAGCAAGACTATGCCATTGATTTTTTTGGGGTCAGATAAACCTATTAAAAGCCCAGCTACACCTGATATTGAACCAACCGTTCCAAAGACGTTTTGTGATATTTTAAGATCTTTTTTGAAGTTTTCTATGCAGTTTAAGTCTTTTCCTGCACAATATACTTTAGGCTTGTCAGGTGGGGCTAATAGCCCAATTCCCCCTGTTGTAATTATTGTTTTGCAACCTAATGTTGAAACTAAAGAGAGTATTTCTCTACAAAACTCATATGATGCCTCGTTTACAGGCTGGGTATTTCCAGATAAGAATAAAAAGTCTTGACCGTTGATTTTTTTGTGGTATATTTCAATCTTTGGGGTTTCTAAAAGGTTTTCTGAATTGATAAATACAGCACTAGGAAAAAAATCTGATGTTATTGAATATATAAGAGTGGGGTTTAGATTTTCTATGATGTAGTCTATTGCAATTTTTCCCACGTTAGCAATTCCTGGAAGCCCTTCTATTAGTACGCCGTTTTTTAGATTTAATGTGCCGTTCTTTTCTTTTTTAAATTCAAATTTCATTATAAAAGACCCCTCTTCTTTCTTTCTTCAAATAATCCGAGCCTGCGGTATTTTGAGTATTTTGATTCAGGAGTATACTTTAAAGTTCTTACTTGTTTTGTTTTTGCTGTGCACTTTGAACAAATTTCTTTTAAGGTATAGTTTTTACATTTAATGCATATTCTCATTGGACTACTCATAGTTTTTTCAATTGATAAGAAAAACTTTTTGATTTTTTAATCTATCGATTTTAAAAGCAAGAGTTTTATGGGATTTTTCATTATTATTTAGATTATGAAGTGATTAATTTTACGAGTAGTTATTATTTTGCGGTTATATTTAAGGGATTTTTTAAAATAAAATGAAAAACCTCGGCATAAATGCCGAAATATCTCGCGAATATTCGAGGTTAATCCTTGCATGAATCCGTCTATTCTCACTTTGGCTTGAAAAATCAACAACCTCATCCTAAAAGGCAAGGTATGTTGGTAATATAAAAGCATGCGCGGTATTAAAGCGAGGTTGTTGATTACAAAAAAGTGCACCAAGCATTCTTGTTGAAACATGAGATATGCTTTTCTATTGACCAAAGTATGCGAAATGATGCTGGATTTCATGAAATCAATGAAAAAAAGAGTGATTTATTCTAATTTTGATCCCATAAATGAGCTAATTTGCCTCAAAAATGAGGCAATAACTTAAAAAAATCATTATTTTTTTAAGAAATTAGAGCAACTGTCAATTGAATATTCTTGATGAAATAATTAGCAAACTGTCAAACTTGGTTTAATTAAAAATATCTGAGTGATTAAAAAAAATCAATGTTCTATTCAATGTTTTAATCTTGATATCAAAGAATAATTTTTAATGGAACTAATTTTAATTGAATAGATTTTAATTTGTTAAGAATATGTTTAGAACTGAATCATTGGAAATAAGTATATTTTTGAAAATTAATTTTTTTCCTGCCGGTTTATAGAGAATTCAGATTTATTTTTCTTTGAAAAGCTCTCTAATTGTTCAGTGATATTTTTTAGGATTTCTTCTAAAGTTTTGTAGTCATTTCCTGTTAACTGGAATGAGTAACTGCCTCGACCGAGATAAGATAGGCTAAAAGTTGTTTCACTGGGTTTTTCAATTTTAAGTAGATTTGAAAAAAAATCTTTTAGTAAGACTATGCCATTACATTGAGGACAAGATATGTGAATCTCGCCGGTTATATCAACAATTTTTGGCTTTATTCTCTCAAGTATGTTTTTCTGAAGGGAATCAATTATTGATTTTGGGAACTTTAATTTTGATATGTCGTATTCGTTTTTTGATATTGCATCAAATGCCTGAAATAACGAGCCATAGTTTTTGAATAATTCATCTGTGATTTTTTCATAGAGCTCTTTGTAATCAATTTTATTTTGCTTTGCTACAATTTCAACTATTTTTTCAGATAGTTGTTCTTGTTTCATGAATTCAAGCTTTCTTTTGCGCTCTATTTCATTTACTCTTCTTAATGAAAGCTCAATGTTTTTTGTGTGCTGATTGGTTCTTAAAACCCTACAGACAACAATTCTACCTTCTTTTACAAAGTCTCTAATGTTTCTAATCCTTCCTGGGGAAACCTCAAATATGGGAATTATTCCGGTCAGATCGTATTCAATTAATGCAACAAAAACAGAATTATAACTTATCCTATCTACATTACAAAGAACTATCTCTCCTTCTTCTGGGAATCCAGATATCCTAAAAAGCATTTTTTATCAGTATGAATTTTTTATATGATTTAATTTTTTTAATATTTTTTAATTAGCAACTATATTAGCGAACATTTGTTGGTGAATATTTCTGTTGTGATTTGAATATAATGTTTTTGGGTGGTGATCTGAATTTGTTTTAAAATCATAATCCTTATTTTGATCTGATTTAAGGGTTATGTCTGGTTTTATGCATAAAAAATTATTATTTAGGTGTGTGGGCGTAATATTTTTTATGATAGCTTGAATGTGTTATTTGTAATTAGAGCATTTATCATTTAATTTGTCTTTTTCTAATTTAACTTTTCAAGTATTCTTGCTTTGATTTTTGCTCTGCCTCCGGTAGGAACTGATAGTTCTTTGTTGCAAACTAAACAATCCACTTTTGTAGAGGCATTTCCAAATATTATTTGCTCATTTTTACACTTTGAGCATCTAACTTTTACAAATCTTGATTTTGGCTCTCTTAATTCCATTGATTATTCACCTGTGCGATTAATTTAAATTTTGTTTTTTTAAGCCTGATTTTAGACTAATTCGAACTTCTTTGCCCTTTTTGATTCTCCTGCTTTAAAGATTTTGCTACAAACAGAGCATTGATATCTTATGTCGATCTTTTTTGTTTGCTTTTTACCAGTCATCTTGAATTTTGTACTTGCAGGCTTTGAATACCTTCCCCTGTTACCATGGCCCCTTGCAAGACCTCTTAATCTTGCTCGGTATTTTGAGCCTCTTTTCATTGGGCTTGGTTGTCTTTTTTTGCTTTGAGCAACTTTTACTTCGTTATGTTTTCTGCAATAAGGACAATATTTTTTTACTTTCTTTGGAATTTTCATAAAAAACACCTGATTAAACCCCAATTGTAATATTCTTTTATTTCTGGATACTGAAATATTGGAGCATAAAGCATTATTTTGGGTTTATTTTTTTGTTAATACTTTAAAGAGTTCTTAACAGAGTTGGAGTTTTTGTGTCATTTTTAAATCTTTTGATTGTTTGGATAGATATCTGAGTAATTGGGGATTATTTTTTTGTTTATGTATATTGTTATGAATGATTTATTGATGGATTAATTATTTTTGAAGAAATCTTTTAGTATGGTTTCATAATTAGGAGGGGTAATTACATTCCAGTCCTTGGGAAAGAATTGGTTATACTGTTTCCAAGAGAATCTCTCATCAAGAAATATTATTGCCCCTCTATCTTTTTCTGTTCGGATGCATCTGCCTGCAGCTTGGATCACTTTGTTCATTGCTGGAAAGATGTATCCATAAAATACGCCTAGACCGTAATGATTATCGTAGTATTTTATAAGCTCTTTTGTTTCTAAATCTGGCCTTGCGAAAGGGATTCCCACGATTATTACACAATTAAGCAGTTCACCAGGGAGATCAATGCCCTCGCTAAATGAGCCAGAGATTACTGCGAAAAGAAGGGCTCCATTATGGGAGTGGCTTTTGAATTCTTCAACTAAAGATTCTTTTTGGGCTTTTGACATGTTTTGAGATTCATAAAGGATTTTTTGAGAGGTTATAGTTGAGTGAATTTTTCTTACTTTTTCAAGGATTGCATAGCTTGGGAAAAAAACAAGGGAGTTTGATTTTACATTTTTAAAGATGGAATTTATTATTGATGAGATTTTTTGATATTCTTCTTCAGTTCTTTTTGTAAATTTGGTGGTGGCTTTTGTGATTGCAATGCTTAATCGATTGTCTTTTGGAAAAGGGCTTTCTAATGAAAGAGTTTGGGTATTATCTTCAAGACCTAGTAATTTTTTGTACATCTGCGTAGGATTTAGTGTAGCAGACATTAGTATTGCACAGTGAACATCTGAAAATATTTCTTTTGAGACTAGACTAGGGTCAAGACAATGATAGGAAAGGGTGGTTATTTCTCCTGTTTTTATAAGGACTCTTGATAGAATTCTTGCATAACCCTCATCAGGGCCTAACCAGTGTTCTAAGAAATCTGCTAGGGAACCAATGTATGAGTGCCTAGCTTTTATTCTGATCATATCACCAACTTCTGATAGGGTTTCAATTACGTCTTTAAATGAAGCAGTTTCTTCGATGAGGGATATGAATTCATCTTTTGGAATGAGTATTTCATCCCCTAAGGACATATCTATTGAAAGTTTGTTTAGTGCTTCTTCTATTGCATTAATCAAAGGTATTGTGGTTTTGAAGCCTAAGGATTTTGCTTCTAATACTGCTCTTCTTATGCTTATTGAGGTTAGTTTTGAGCTCATTACCTCTCTTATTCTTATTGGCAGGTTATGGGCTTCATCAACAATTACGATTATGTCTTTTAGTTGGGTAGAGATTTTTTGGAGAAAATTCTTTTTGATTTCTGGATTGAATAGATAGTGATAATCTCCAATTATAATGTTTGCGTCTTTTGCAAGCTCTATTGATAGTTCGTAGGGACAAAGTCTTTTTGTTTTGCAAAGTTGGGTTATTTGAGCACTTGATTGGATTTCTCCTTTTTTTAGTTCTGAAACAAATTCATGAAGTTCTTCTTTGACTTTTCCATCGGTTATGGTGTTATTGTAGTATTCGCACTTTTTGTTTTTTTTTGAGGCTTTGCAATATTCTGCGAATTCGTTTGAGTAAAGGTTTTCTATTCCTTCTTGAGGACAAAGGGATTTTCTTCCAACTATATCTGCACATTTGATGTTTAGGCTTGATTTTTTGGATATATCTTTTATTGTTGAAAGTGCAATTAAGTGTTGGGTTTGGCGAGATGTGAGAAAAAAAACCTTCTTTTTGTGCTCTAAAAGGTATTTTATTGAAGGGGCAATTGCTCCAGCAGTTTTTCCAATTCCTGTGGGCGCACTGATTACTATACTTTCTTTGTTTAAAAGAGCTTTTTCAATGCTTTCAATCATTTCTTTTTGACCAAGCCTAATTACAGTATGTGGAAAATAATCCATTTTAATTTTTAGAAGAATTGCTTTGCTATTAAAAGGTAACGCTATTAAATGTCTAATTATTTTGGGATAATATTTATTTGCGTAGTCGAAATTTATCTATATATTTGAAGGCCAGGGCGCTAGAAAAAAAGATGTTTTTTGAAAAGATATTTTTATTTTAAGATATTTGTGTTTTTGTAGGTCTTATTTTCTTAGAATGGAATTTTTGAGATTGCTTTTTAGTCTTGAAAAATTAAGTGTAGATTTAAATGTAGATTTAAATGTAGATTTTTTGAGAGAGTTATATGTGTGAATTGTTTAGGAATTTTTTTTTCAAATAATAAACTTTTTAAATTAAGTGATTTTCTTTCTTGAAAGTGTTTTGTAAAGGTTGCCTCTGTAGCATAGCGGTGGTGCACGCCCTTGGTAAGGGCGAGGTCCGGGGTTCAAATCCCCGCAGAGGCTTTTTTGTTTAAAAAAAGGGATTTCCTAGGCGATGTGAATGCATGTTGTTTTTATTCTAAAATTGTGCGATTTGAAAGGACTTAATCAACTTATTAATAGATTACCTTTAATATATATCTGAAAGGAATGAATTTTATTGTAAATTTTAAGAGATATGATGCTCTATGCAAAAAAGCTACAATCCAAACAGGTTCGGTGCAGGCCAAGCAATTAATCTAGGGTTTGATAGAGTTAGCTTTGGCGAACGAGGAACAAAAAAACCAAATGGATTTTTTAAAAAAATCCTGAAGTGGGTCTCAACGATAGGAATAACAGGTGCGATGGCTTGGAATCTTATAGGATTTGGAAATAATAAGGATGTTAGTTATCTCCAACAAAATTCCTTTCCTCCTTATGCAACTCAAGTAAATGATACTTCTGTGGCTAATGGATTAGAAAATATTTTTAATAATCCTGCTAATCCTGAGAATTTTAGTGATGTTGGTAGAATAAATCCTGCCAGTGATTTTAATAAATTAAGTATGATAACGCCTTGTGCAACTGAACTAGTTGATAATGATACGGTTAAAGATACACTGATTAGTTCTGATGCGACTAAAGGCGATGATGCGACTAAAGGCGATCTTGAGTCAAGAATTTCTATGTATCCTTATCCAATAAATCAAGATTTTATTGATAGCATATCAAATATTGATTCTGATTCTAAGATTATTGAGTTGTATGCGGATATTGTTAAGCAGTTCCCTAGAGCTTATTCGGCAGTATTTGATACTGCAAAAGAGAATGGAATTAACCCTGCATTGTGTGCTGCTTTTCTTACCTTAGAAGGTGGACTTCAGATAGCATATAACAAGGGTGAAAGTGATAGTGAAGTGGAGCAAAAGGTTAAAAATGGTTTAGGTTATGATATAAGAGGGGTTTGGCAGATTACTTATGATACCTGGAAACAATACTGTGAAGGATTCACTTGGGATGATATGTACAGATACGGTCCAAGTACTGTAGTTTTTTCAAGGGTAATAAAAGACTATATGGAAATTGTTGGGAATGATTTTATTGCAGGCATTTTAGCATATAACATGGGGCCATATGGAGTGAAAAAGCTTATTAAAGAGGAACTTGATGGGAATTCTAGTAAACTTTTGGATTTTCTTTATGAGGTAAGTCAATATAAAGATGGATATAATGGAAGAAGCCAAAGATATTGGATTGAAAAAGCAGATTACCCAAGAACCATTTTAGAACTTGCAATTCATTTTCAGGAACTTTTAGATAAAGCAGGTGTAAATGTTCCTAATGCACTTTTTAGTGATAAGAATAACTGGAGATATTTGGGCAGTGTTTTAACAAGTGGTAGGTTTGATACATCTAATCCTAAGGTTTCGGGCAATGGAATATTGTATCACATTCACATAGTACGCCCAGGAGATAGTTTATACAAGATTCAAAAAACAACAGGGTCAGATGAGCTTTTGATTAATGGAGAAAAATATGACCCTAAAACGTATTATAAAATGATACAGCCAGGGGATGTAATCTTGTGTTTGAAGAATTAAAGAGTATGATAAAAGGAATTGTAGTGTAAGGAATAAAACAGAAAGTGTTTCTAAGGGGCGTTTTAAAAACAAAATATTTAAATACTTAAGGGGATTTCACTGAGGTATTACTTGTTTTCTGTGGGTTATTTTGAATTTTTTGGAGGGTTAGATATGAAAGATGAATATTTTGTAAAGACAGGAACTACTACAGTGGGTTTGCTTTGCAAGGATGGAATAGTTCTTGGGGCGGATAGAAGGGCTACTGCAGGATATCTTATTGCTGATAAAAGAGCTGATAAGATTCATAAGATTAATGATAATTTGGTAATTACTATTGCTGGTTCTGTTTCTGATGCTCAATTACTTGTTAAGATTATAAGATCTGAATTAAAGCTTTTAGAGCTTCAGATGGGAAGAGCAGTAAATCTTAAGGAATCGGCTAATCTTTTGGCCACCATTGTCTATTATAATATCAGAAGGATGTCAATGGTTCAGTCCGTTACACATTTTATTGTTGGTGGAAAAGATGACAGTGGATTTTCACTTTTTGATTTGTATCCAGATGGTTCTTTAACAAAAATTTCAGACCCTGCCTTTGTTTCTTCTGGAAGTGGAAGTGTCATGGCGTATGGGGTTTTAGAGACTTTATTTAAACCTGAGATGAGCGTTAAAGAAGGAGTTGAACTTGCTACAAAGGCCTTAAAGGCCTCAATGGAAAGGGATATTGCAACAGGTAATGGGATTCAGATTGTAACAATTACAGACAAAGGAATAGATACTGTAATAGACAAAAAAATTGAGATAACTGTTTAGTTTTTTTTATTTTTTAAAAAATATTTTTTAGGAATGTTTCTTTAGGAGGATTGAATTTGAATGGCAGAATCTAAGATAATTGTAGAGATTTTAAAAAGGCTTCCAAATGCGATGATTAGTGAAGCGAAGTTTGAGGGTGCAAATATTATTTTATACACTAAGGTGAGAGATTATTTTCTTAATGGTGTTAATGATATTAAGGCAATTGTTGATGAGTTTAAGAAAAGGATTGAGTTAAGACCTGACCCAAGTATTTGTTTTGATCAGGAAAAGGCTTCAGAGATCATAAAGTCTTTAGTACCAACAGAAGCAGGGCTTAAAGAGATACTATACGACCCTTCAAGGTCGTTAGTGATTTTGGAAGCTGAAAAGCCTGGGCTTGCTATTGGAAAGCAGGGTTCTATTTTAAATGAGATTAAGGAAAAGACGAATTGGGTGCCAGTTATAAGAAGAGAACCACCAATCAGGTCTAAGATTATTGAGGGCGTAAGAAAGGTTTTATATGCTGAGTCCGAATATAGAAAGAAATTTTTAGACCAAGTAGGCCATAGGGTTTATGATGGATGGATTAGAGAAAGAAAAGAAGAGTGGATTAGGGTCTCTTTTTTAGGTGGAGCAAGGCAGGTTGGAAGGTCTTGTCTTTTTTTGCAGACTCCTGAATCTAGGATTTTACTTGATTGTGGAATTGATGTTACTAGTGATAATGAGGCATATCCACATTTGGAGGCGCCTGAGTTTAATATTAATGAACTTGACGCTGTTATTCTTTCGCATTCTCATTTGGATCATTCGGGGTTGATTCCATATTTATACAAGTTTGGCTACAAAGGTCCATTGTACTGCACAGAACCAACAAGAGATGTTTCTGCACTTTTGCAACTTGATTTGGTTAAGATTATGAAGAATGAAGGTAAAGAACCTATTTATACCCAAGATGACATTAAGGAAACGGTTAAGCATACTATTACTCTTAATTATGGGGAGGTTACAGATGTTACTCCAGATGTTAGGATTACTCTTTATAATGCAGGACATATTCTAGGAAGCTCAATGGTTCATCTTCATATAGGAAATGGATTTCACAATATTGTTTATTCAGGGGATATTAAATATGCTAAGAGTAAGCTTTTTGATGCTGCAGAAACGAATTTTCCAAGGCTTGAGACGTTGTTTGTTGAAAGCACTTATGGAGGGAAATCGAATGTTTTGCCATCTAAAACAGAATCTGATGATGAGCTTGCAGGCGAGATTACAAAGGCAATTGATAAAGGAGGAAAGGTGTTGATTCCGGTGTTGGGTTCAGGAAGGGCTCAGGAAGTAATGGCTATAATACATAGTAAGATTAACGAAGGAAAGATTCCACCGATAACAGTTTATGTTGATGGGATTGTATGGGACATTACTGCAATACATTGTGCATATCCAGAATTCATGAATAGGGATATGAATAGGCAGATGTTTCAAAATGAAGACAACCCTTTTCTTTCAGAACACCTTAAAAGGGTAGGTTCGCAAAAAGAAAGAGAGGGTGTTATTAATGATGAAGGTCCTTGTGTAATTTTAGCAACCTCGGGAATGCTTGTTGGAGGACCTAGTGTTGAGTATCTAAAAAAACTTTGTGAGAATCCTAAGAATACTTTGATATTTGTTGCGTATCAGGGTGAAGGTTCATTAGGTAGAAGAATTCAGAGAGGAGAACGAGAGATTCATTTTTCTGTTAACGGAAAGAATGTTGAAAGCTACCAAGTGAAGATGAATATTCACACTATTGATGGGCTTAGTGGACATAGCGACAGAAGGCAATTGATGACGTTTGTGAAAAATCTAAAACCTAAACCCAAAAGGATTATTATTAATCATGGTGAAACTTCAAGGGAGATGGATTTGGCAAGTTCTTATCATCAGATGTTTAATGTTGAGACTGTTGCTCCAAGAAATCTGGATACTTTAAGGATTAAGTAGGTTTAGAAAATTTTTATTTTAGTTTTTATTAAATTGAAAGAATTCTATTTAAAAAATATAAAAAAATAATTTAAATTATTTGAATAGTCTTTGAAACCAGCGAAGTATTTTTTCGATTAGGTTTGTTTGGATACATTTTCCATCAATGCAGACATTATTTTTACATTCAAACATGTTATTGCATAATGACCCATCTATTTTTTGTTCTTTTAGGTTTCTGTCAATATCACAATAGCTATTGCCTACTCTAACACCAATTGGAATGCATGAGTCGATGTTGTTGCATCCGTTTGAGATTAAACTATGGGTACATTTGCCTGATTGAATGTCACAAATATCTGAAGTACAAGCGTCTTCATCATCACAATCCTGATTTGTTTGACATTTGATATTTCCTTCACACACCAAAACGTAACCTGGACATCCAATATCGTTATATGATAAAATGTATTCACATCCTTTTGGAGCAGGTGGAGGTGGTATTATGTGTGTTGGACAATCTGAAGTATTACAGATTTCTTTATAACCTATTATGCATCCAATGTCATTATAAATTGGAGTGTAGTTACAACCATCTCTTTTCAATACAGGAACAAATTTAGGACAATCTTTCTGAGAAAAATCATAATTTGTGAGATGATTAACAACAGTACATTCATCACCGCCGAAGTGGACTTTGCCTGAGATTATCTGGTGTTCTAACAAATTTTTTGAGAGATAAATAAATTCTTCTTCATTGGAAGGGAATATCTTTAGTAGATGTATTGAATCTGAAGGATAGTGCTCCACACAAGGTTCATAAAAGGAAAGTTTAATATCATCAGCACTATAATCTTTTGAACTTATAATCCTTGCTTTAGCCAAAAATGTTGAAGGATTTAATCTCCCGTTTTGATTACACATACTACCATCTGCTTCTATAAACTGTTCAGGAGAGTAGTTTGTTTCTAGTATCTCAGCAGTTATTAAGCAATCGTTTCTTGGTGCAGTAGGAACTGATGTTACCAGCTGTAAAAAAAACAGTAGGGACAAAAACAAAATCCCTATTTTAACGCTTTTGTACTCAATTTTATGAACTTTCATTTTCTCACCTCATAAGCTAAAAACTATTTAGATATATAAAGCCATATAATAGCTTCAACTTAATTGGAAGGTATTAATGTAGGTTTTTAGCAAAGGTCCTATTAATAGAATTAATTTATAAATCTATCTTTTGTTTTGTTTTCTTTTTGTTTGATCCTAAAAGAACAACACGGGACTCTTTTTTTTCATCTATTACGCTATAATCACAATATTTTGTAATCTCTTTTGCAAATTCCATCACTTCAGGATGTCTTGGCATGTTTGAAAGAGATAGCCTTTGTCTTGAAGCTCCTACAAACATATATGCTTTGACCTCTACAAAATCTGCATCAGAGAGTGTTATTAGGTTTGCGTATTGCTTGGGGGAAACATCGTTTATTCCTTTTATTAGGGTAATTCTTAAGACAGTTCTTGTTTTTATATTTTTTAATATTCCAAGGGTTTTTTTAAGCCGTTGCCAACCATCTTTTAATTTTGGCACATCTATTTTTTTGAAAAGCTCCTCATTTGGTGCATCAATTGAAATGTAAAGCTGAGTTGGGGGTTCTATTGTTTCTAATACTTCTGGAGCAAGACCATTTGAGACTAAAAAAGTTGTTTTTTTCCTTTTGTGAAGCTCTTTTATTAGCTCTGAAAGGTAAGGATAAAGGGTTGGTTCACCAGAAAGCGATATTGCAAAGTGAATAGGATTTTTGGATTCTTTGAATTTTTCCATATCTGTTTTTTTATTTCCCCCCATGCCTGAGAGTAATTTGATTTGGGCTGAAATACATTTATCAATTATTTCTTTGGGGTCATCTGTCACTTCTTTTGGCATTTGATTAAATCCTTCAGTATCAGAAAATGTTCTCCAGCAAAAGATACAGGAGTTTTGACAATAGTTTAATGATGGGGTCATTTGGCAACATAGGTGGCTATTTATCCCATAGAATTTTTGTTTGTAACAAACGTCATTATTTGTAATGGATTTTTTGGTCCAAGTGCATATTTTTACTGCAGTATGTTTTCCTATTAAACCATATTGTTGCTTTTTAAGTCTTGTTCTTATGTCTTCTGCCATGAAGGGATAGGTTTTTTGGATAGTATTTATTATTTGTGTAAGAGTATTAGGATATTTGATATATGTAAACTGTGATTTTGTTTATAAAGGACTATTTAAAACAAGCAAATCAGTATACAAGTTTATATCATAATATACACCCCTTCGTTTCCTGTGGAGATGGATATTTTGGCGAAATTATTTATAATAGAACCATTTAGGGTAATTAAAAATGGATTGGGTGCTTTTGTGGATTGTTGTGATTTCGGTTTTAGGACCGGTAATAGGCTCTTTTATAGGAGTTTTAAAGAAGCCAAGTGATAGATTTATGTATAATATGCTCTCTTTTGCTGGGGGCGTTATGCTTGCTATTTCTTTTTTAGAGCTGATTCCACATTCGATTGAAATGTCTTCAATAATTGTTTGTTTGTTAGGAATCATTAGTGGAGCAATTTTGATGTTTGGGATTGATAGACTTATGCCCCATATCCACCCATCATTTTGTACACAAGAACAAGGACACAATCTTAAAAAGACAGCACTTTATCTGATAATAGGAATCTTTATACACAACATTCCAGAAGGAATGGCTATTGCTATTGGTGCAGTAACAGAAACTAAGATGAGTTTTGTTATTGCTCTTGCTATTGCAATACATAATATTCCAGAAGGAATTTGCACTTCTGCACCATATTATAGATGTACTAAAAATAGATTGAAATCATTTCTGGTATCTTCTTCAACTGCAATCCCAATACTTATAGGCTTTTTTGTTACAAGCTGGTTTTATAATTATATTTCAAAGGGGTTTGTAGGCTTTATAGTAGCAGTGACAGCTGGGCTTATGATATATATTACAAGCGATGAGATTATTCCCACTTCTTGTTCTAAACTATCAAATCATACTACTATTTTTTCTTTGGTTGCAGGGATTTTGTTTGTGATTGGATTAGGAATGATTTAGTTGTTTTTTTATAATAAATTATATATGAACTAAGGTATTTAGGATTGAAATAGATTTTTAGAAGAATTGTGATTTCTTGAAATCCTTGTTCATTTTGCATACTTAGGTTAATAGAAAAGCATATCTCGGGTTTCAACACGAAGACTCGGTACGCTTTTTTGTAATCAACAATCTCGCTGAATTTAGCGCATGCTTTTATATTACCAACATACCTCGCCCTTTAGAGTAAGGTTGTTGATTTCATGAAATCCTCTTTTATTCGCATACTTTGGTTTTGAGGTTTATTCTTGAGGCGAAAAGTTTGAATAGAGGGGTTAATGCAAGGATTGACCTAGAATATTCGCGAAATATTTCGGCATTTATGCCGAGGTTTTTCATTTAAAAAAATGTTTTATAGTTTTTAATAATGTTTATATAGAATACATTGATTTTTACATTTTATGAAAAGAATTTTGCTTGTTAATGGGCACCCTAAGAAAAATAGCTTTTGTGATGCACTAGCTAAAAAATACAAGGAAGGGGCACTGGATGCTAAATTAGACTTTAGAGAGATTATTTTAAGGGATTTAAATTTAAACCCTTACTTAAAATCTGAACACAATGAGAAGCCTAAGTTATCAGATGAGTTATTATCTGTGCAAGAGTTAATTAATTGGTCAACACATCTGGTTTTTGTGTATCCTACCTGGTGGTCTTCTCCTCCTGCATTGTTAAAGTTATTCTTTGAAACTGTTTTTCAGTCTGGATTTGCATTCAGATATCTTCCATATAATGGAATTATCCCAAGATGGGAGAAGCTTTTAAAGGGAAAATCTGCAAGGATTATTGTTACTATGGACTCTCCACGTTTGTATTATGAGTGGATAGTAGGGGACCCAGGATATAAAATGATGAAGGATATTTTAGGTTTTTGCGGGATAAAGATTGTTGATAAGAACTATTTTAGCGGTGTTAAGGTATCTTCTTTAAATAAAAGAAAGAAATGGCTAAAAATAGCGTATGATATCGGTTTGAAAGAATAATATGATTAGAATGCCGTTTTTTTATCTTAAATGTTTATTTTGCCTAATTGGATTTTAATTTTTTTAAGTGATAAATGTTTTTGTTATTGAGAATATTATGAATAGTATTATTTGGTGCACTAGATAAATTACAAGAGAGTGCTTTCCTAAAAAGGGTATTATTTTAAAGGGTGTTTTTTCTAGGATTAATGGTTTTGAAAAATGTATTTTTGTTGGAAAAAATCTTGCAATAACTAAACCTAATAAGAAGATACCAAACCAAGGGAATAGGGGATAGTAATCAAGTGAGGAGAAAGTGTTTGTTTTTAGTCCAAAGAATACTAAGCTATTGTTGTCAAATTCTAGATTTTGAAGAAAAATTCCAAGAGTTATTAGTAATATGGCGAACAAAAGAGTTAGGTTTTTTGAATTTTTGAAAGGGTATGATAGTATTATTGAGATTCCTATGAGATGAAGAATTCCAAATACTACGAAATCTTTTGGAAAGATAAAGAATGTTACAATAGATATGACTACTCCAAAGAATAAGATTTTTATTCCTTTTTTAAGATATTTTTTGAAGGGGGATTTTTTTGCGATAGTACTTATGTAAAGAGAGATTCCTGACAGGGTTATGAAAAGTATTGCAATGCTTCTTTGTAAGATTTTATAAAGCCCAAAATTAAGTGGAATCATTGTGTTATAGAAATAGTTTAGATCCCAAAGAAAATGATAAAAAATCATAAGAATTATTGCAATGCCTCTTAAAAAATCAATTTCCCAATATCTTTTTTTCATAATGGTTGTTATGTTGTTTTAGTATTTAATTATTTTTGAATTAGGGTTTAGTTTTTTTAATGAAATCTTAATGTTGTGATATAGAAAAGAAGTTAGAAGTAATTTTGGGTTAAGGTAATATGGATGATATTTCTTAAACATTTATAAATGAATAAGATATTCAGTTAAGTGATGAAACTAAAAAAGATTACATTTGCAAAAGAGATAAAGGAGATTCAAGCTAAAAAAGATAGGCTTTGGAGAAGTGATTTGGGATTTTTTTTGATTAGAATAAATCCTGAGAAAGAAAGAATTGAGGTTGGCTTTTGCAATCCTAAATTTGTTATGACTCATGTGATTACAGGAAAGAATCCTGAATCTATTTATAGAACTATTATTAGGAAAAAACTTATTTCTAGATTTGAACATGCTGCGTATTTAGGTATGGAACTTGAGAAAGCATATGTTAGCCTTAAACTGGGTCTTGCATATGTGCAGGATTCAAGGGTAAATTTGAAAAGGAAATAAATGAGATTTGAAAATTGATGTGTTGACTACTTGTTTTTTTTAAAAAAATAGTTTAATTATTATTTATTTAGCGTCTTTTTGTATGGATATTTTTATTAAAAATAAAGATCCAAAGATTGACATGACAAAACCTAAAGAAAATGAAGGGTTAGAAGCATCAGTCGGGAGTTCTCAAAATCCTCAAACTAAATGGCTCGAGGATATATTTAAAAAATATTTTGTTCCAGGATATTCATACGCAGGTCATGGAACATCAGAAAGATGCGCTGATAGTATAATGAGGGAAGGTTTGTATGCAAGTGAGAGTGATTTGCTTTCTACTACAATTCCGTTGTGTGATTGTGGCTCACCTGAGATGGGGGAATGTATAGATAAGATTCTTAACTGGCCCCATAGAAATTATAAGTGTATTGGTATCGTTGCTATTCCAAATCCAAAGCCTGGCGAAACAGGTGGCCTGTATTATTTTAATAGTGTTTTTGAAGAATTAGAAAATAATAACAAAATTGATCTGGGAATCCAAGGCGCAGATAGAAGCTACAAAATTCCCAAAGAATTCTTGAGAGGGTATATTGATGTGAAAAATAAATGCTTTGTAGAAAATCCAGAATACGATCCTAATGCAGTGGTGAGTCTCAAACAAACTCCTAAGCGGACTATTGGGGGATATAAAGGAACCACACCTAATGTCCCTCTAAAAGGTACTGAGCCAGAAACCTTTTAGCAATGCCTTATTTAGAAATATTTTCCTAATCAAGTAAGCCTTTTTTAAAACAATCATTTTTTTGATGATTTTGATTAAATCTAAATCATTTTTCGAATTTTTCTTAAAGAAATTAAAAAAAATAAAAATCAAGTCTAGTATTTACATCATATCCATCCCAGGATATCCGCCCTGCGGAGGCATTGCAGGTGTTTTGTCCTCTTTTTCTGGTGCATCAGTAACAACTGCATCGGTTACAAGTATAAGCCCTGCAATGCTTGATGCGTTTTGAAGTGCACTTCTTGCAACTTTTGTGGGGTCAATAACACCAGATTCAACGAGGTCTTCGTATTCAGAGGTTTTCGCGTTGAAGCCGAAGTTTACATTCTTGTTGGTTTTTACTTTGTCTACTACAACTGATGCTTCAAGACCTGCGTTTTCTATGATTTGACGTATTGGTGCTTCAAGGGCTTTTTTAAGGATTGTGAATCCTACTTTTTCATCGCCGTGTAATAAGTCTTCTTTTAATTCGTGGGCAGCTCTCATTAGGGCTACACCACCACCAGTTACTACGCCTTCCTCAACTGCAGCTCTTGTAGCATGCATTGCATCATCTACTCTTGCTTTTTTCTCTTTCATCTCTGTTTCGGTAGCAGCTCCTACCTTGATAACTGCTACTCCACCTGAAAGTTTTGCAAGCCTTTTTTGAAGATCTTCTTTTTCAAAATCAGATGTTGTGTTATCAATTTGTTTTTCAATTTGGGCGATCCTTTTTTGGATATCCTCTTTTTTGCCGCCACCACTAACAACTATTGTTTTGTCTTTGTCAATCTTGATTTTTGATGCAGTTCCAAGCATCTCAAGTGTAGCGTTTTCAAGTTTCATTCCCTTTTCATCAGAGATTACATTCCCACCAGTAATTACTGCGATATCTTCAAGCATCTCTTTTCTTTCATCGCCAAAGCTTGGAGCTTTTACTGCAACTACTTTGATTACTCCTCTGATTACATTTAGGATTATCGTAGCAAGTGCCTCTCCCTCAATATCTTCTGCAATTATCAAAAGGGATTTATTTTGCTGGGCTACTCCTTCAAGTATTTTTACAAGGCTTTTCATTGAGGAAACTTTTTTATCATAGATTAAAACATAAGCATCCTCTAAACTGGCTTCCATCTTTTCTGCATCCGTTACCATGTAAGGAGAAAGATAGCCTCTGTCAAACTGCATTCCTTCAACGACTTCAAGTGAAGTGTCCATTGATTTTGCTTCTTCTACTGTGATTACTCCTTTGTTTCCTACTTTTTCCATAGCCTGAGCAATTAATGAGCCTATCTCTTCGTCATTGTTTGCAGAGATTGTTGCAACTTGAGTTATTCTTGCTTTGTCTTTTATTGGTATACTTACTTTTTTTAGGTAATCAACTACTTGTTTTGTTGCGATATCAATTCCCTTTTTTACTTCTACAGGATTTGCTCCAGCAGTTATGTTTTTTAGGCCTTCTTTAACAATAGCTTCTGCTAAAATTGTTGCGGTTGTGGTTCCATCACCTGAAACATCTTGGGTCTTTGAAGCTACTTCTTTTATTAGTTCTGCTCCAACATTTTCAAATTTATCTTGAAGTTCTATCTCTTTTGCTATAGTAACACCATCATTTATTATTGTTGGGCTTCCAAAGCCTTTGTCTAAAATGACATATTTTCCTCTAGGGCCCAGTGTAATCTTGACAGCCTTTGAAATCTTTTCAACACCTTTTATTATTGAAGCTCTTGCCTCGGTATCGTATTTTATTATTTTTGATGCCATATCTTTCACCTCACTCAATTATAGCTAATATATCTTTTACATCTATTATGATGTATTTTTCTTCATTTATTGTAATCTCGCTTGAAGAATATCCAGTATAGATTACTTTGTCTCCTTTTTTGACAGGAAATATCTTTTTTTCGTCATCATATTTTCCTACCTCTTCAACAATCCCTTCTTTGTTAGATTCTCTTGCAGAATCAGGGACATAAAGCCCACCTTTAGTCTTTTCTTCTTTTTCTACTACCTTTAATAGAGCTCTTGGCCCTAATACTTTTAGTTTCATTTTCTTTTCACCCCATATTTTTTGAGTATTAACTCAGGTTTTGTTTATCTTAGATAAACTTAGTTGATTTTAAATCAACAAAAGGTAGAGGAAGGGTATATTTAAAGATTTCTAAAAAAAAGACTATATTAAGGAAATATATTAAGAAATGTGCTTATATCACATCGTCTATTACTGACTCATTCATCACTTCCTTTGCTAGTTCATCCTCAAATATGGGCTTGTTCTCTTTTAAAGAGCGTTTTTTGTACCAAATTATTGCCACTATTGCAGACAATACATTTGAAATAGGAAAAGAAAGCCAAATTCCTATTTCGCCCAAAGATATGTTATGAGATAGAATGTAAGCGAAAGGAAACTGAAATATCCATAAAGAGATTATCGAGAGTACCATTGTAATTATTGTGTTACCTGCGCCTCTAAATGCGCCCAATAATGCTTGCTGGAATCCTATAAAACCAAATGTAAGTGCCATTATCCTTATGAAAAGAGAGCTTGATGTTATTACTTCCAACTCATTTGGAATGAAAAATTCAGCAATCTGATTTGAGAATATAAAAAGAATTATTCCTACTGATGTCAGAATCACAAAACTCAACTCAGAACTTATTTTAGTGATTTGTTTTGCTCGTTTAGGCTTTCCAGCGCCAATGTTTTGCCCAACAAGAGTAGATGTTGCTATTGAAATTCCTATTGCAGGGATTATAATAAAGCTTAAGATTCTTGTTCCTATTCCGTACGCAGCGATAGTTATTGTTCCAAAACTGGTTACAAGAAAAGTCATTATCGTCATTCCTAAAGCCCTCATTGATTGTTCAATTGATGCTGGAAGGCCTAATAGAAACATTCTTTTCATTAGTTTAAAATCGGGCTTAAAGTTTTTAGGTTTAATATGGATTGAATGTTTAGAGCTTAGAAGCATTCCAATTCCAATAATTGCTGCAAGGGTTTGGGTTGCTATTGTTGCATATGCTGCGCCAACTACTCCTTGTGGAGGAATGAACCAAAATCCAAATATTAACAAAGGGTCAAGTATTAGATTTAAAATAACTGTAAATAGTATTACATAAAGTGGGGTTTTGGCATCTCCTACTCCTCTTAAAAGTGATTGGAATACTCCAAACATAAAAAGAGATATCATTCCAAGAAATATTATCTGAAGATAGGAAACTGCGTCATTGTACACTGTTTGTTCTGCACCCATCATTGATAGTAATAGGGGAGAGATAAGATATCCAATAACTGATATTAATAATGCAAATATTGCTGTTAGTAGAATAGTTTGTGTGGAGATATGGTTCACTTTTTGCTGGTCTTTTTTTCCTTGATACTGAGATACGAGTATAGTACCAGCAAGGGCTAAGCCTGAACCTATTGAGATTAGCAAAAATATTATTGGGAAGCTAATTGAAACTGATGCTACTGCATTTGGACCTAATCTTCCAACCCAAAAAGTATCTGTTAGATTGTAAGCAGTTTGAAGCAGGTTTGAAAGTATTATCGGTAAAGATAATTTAAATATTGATTTTGTTACTGAACCTTCCAAAAGATGTTTATTATCAAAAGACATTGCAATTTTTTTGGAGAAATGAAGCAGATTATAAAGTTTTAGGAACTTTTTTGATTAAGGGGTTTTTTTTGGAAAAAGGATTTTTGAGTTTTTGGTTTTTTCTAACAACGTTTGATTACAACGCTACTTTTATAAAACAGATATCATATTCTATCTAAATCATGGTCAATTACTGGAAAGAGATTGATGAGCTTAAGCAGGAGCTGTCAAAAACAAAGTATAATAAAAGATCTGAGGCTCATATCGGACTTGTAAAAGCAAAGATTGCTAAGCTAAAGGAAAAAGCTGAAGGGAGAAGCTCAAAATCGGGAGGGTCTCAGGGGTATGTTGTTAGAAGAAGTGGGGATGGAACTGCGATTCTTATAGGCTTTCCATCTTCTGGAAAGTCTACGCTTTTAAATTCTCTTACTGATGCAAATTCTGAGGTCGGAGAGTATGCCTTTACAACACTTAGTGTTATTCCAGGGATTTTAGAATACAATGAGGCAAAAATTCAGATTTTAGATGTCCCTGGGATTGTTGAAGGAGCTGCCTCAGGAAGAGGAAGGGGAAAAGAGGTTTTATCTTGTATTAGAAATGCAGATTTGTGTATTATCTTAGTTGATGGTTTAAGGCTTAATGAATATGAAACAATTCTTAAGGAAGTTCGTGATGCAGGGATTAGAATCAATAAGAAAAAGCCTCATTTAACCATCTCAAAGAAGGCTAATGGAGGAATATTTATCAGAAGCACAATTAGACTTACAAAGCTTAACCAAGACACTATCAAAGCAATTTTAAGAGAATTTAAAATCGCTAATTGTGATATAATCATTAGAGAAGATATAACAGATGATGATTTTATTGATTGTATTGAAGCAAATAAAAAATACCTGCCAGGAATTGTTGTAGTGAATAAATCAGACCTTTTAGATGAAAAGCAAATTGAAAGGATTAAAAATACTATTAAGCCTGATTTAATTATCTCTGCAAAGAACAAATTAAATATTGACAAATTAAAGGAACTGATATTTAATAGATTGGATTTGATAAGGATCTATATGAAAGAGCCAAATAAAGATGCTGATATGCAGATACCCCTTATTACCTTTAGGGATTCTACAATAGGAGACGTTTGTAAAAAGCTTCATAAAGATATGTTTAAGAATTTTAAGTTTGCTAGGATTTGGGGCAAGAGCGCTAAGTTTGAAGGACAAAGGGTAATGCAACATCACACATTAGCTGATAGCGATATATTAGAGATACACACAAGATAAATCAACAACCTCGCCCTAAAGGGAGAAGTATGTTGGTAATTTAAAAGAAAAAAAGATTAAAATATAAAAATAATATTGCAATTTCATAAAATTATCATAACATTAATAAGATTTGTTAGTTATGAAAAGAGAATAGCAATGTTTAAATAATATCTTGTTTAGGCAATATCTAATTAAATAATTGTGGTTTTTTTGTTTTGGTATGTTATTAAGAATTGATTATCCTTAAGGGACTATTTTTAGAAGCAAGTGTAAATAAGTGTGAGTGAAAAAATGAGTGAACAAAGTAAAGATATCATTAATAATCTTATATATAAGCTTCATCCATTGGAGCAGAAAGTAATTAGACATATTTCTAATGATTCCCTTTTAAGCGAGATAGTTGGTAAAGAAGGACTAACAGAAGTTGAGATTATGAGAGCGCTTCAATGGCTTGAAAATAAGGCTATTTTAAAGTTGGAGAAAAAAGAGGGCACTAAGATTACTTTAGGAAAAAATGGTTTGCAAGCAATCAAGATGGGACTTGCAGAGAAAAGGCTTTTGATAGGAATCTCTAAAAGAGAAGAAGATGGTCTAAGCATTCAGCAAGCACAAAAAGAGTTAGGACTTGATAATTTTGAGATTAATTTCTCAATTGGTCAGCTTAGAAGGAAAAATGCTATATCTTTAAATCAAGATAAGATAATCAGGATTACAAAAGAAGGACTCACACTTTTAAAGAAGGGCTTTTTTGAAGAGAAGGTTATTGAAAAGATTTCTAATGGCCTTTATGAAGAATCTCTTGATAAGGATGAGAGATTAGTTATTAGTGAACTTTCAAAAAGGAAGGATTTTATTGAAAAAAAAGTTGAAAAGGATAGGATCATTGTTCTTACTTCTTTAGGGCATGAGATTAAGAAGAAATCAGAAAAGCTTGATTTGATTGACAAGGTCTCCCCAGAAGTAATAAAGTCAGGTGAATGGAAAAAAAAGGATTTTAGGCATATTGATGTTGAGATTAATGTACCAAAGATTTCGATTGGAAAAAAGCATCTTGAAAATGAAGCAATTGAGTTTATCAAGAGAATTTGGATAGAAATGGGATTTAAAGAGATTTCAGGAGATTATATCCAAAGTGCTTTTTGGGATTTGGATTCTTTGTTTGTTCCTCAGGATCATCCAGCAAGGGAAATGCAGGATACTTTTTATATTAAAGGAAGTCAAGATGTTCCAAAGAATTTATTTGCCAATATTAGCGATATTCATCAAAATGGGCTTGATAAAAAAAGCAAAGGTTGGGGTGAGAAACTTGATTTAGAGGTTTCAAAAAAGATGCTTTTAAGAACCCATTGCACTGTGCTTTCAGCAAGAACATTAGCACGTCTTAAAAAGGAAGATTTACCCAATAAATTTTTCTCGATAGGCAAGGTGTTTAGAAATGAAGCACTTGATTGGAGTCATCTCTTTGAGTTTTACCAAATTGAAGGTATAGTGATTAGCGATGATGTGAATTTTTCGTGTTTAAAGGGGTATTTAAGGGAGTTTTATAAAAAGATGGGTTATGATAAGGTTCGAATTAAGCCTTCTTTTTTTCCATATACTGAGCCATCTGCAGAAGTGGAAGTATATCTTGAAGAGAAAAAGTCTTGGATGGAGTTAGGTGGAGCGGGGATGTTTAGACCTGAAGTAACAAAGGCACTTTTTGGCAGAGAGATTCCTGTTTTAGCGTGGGGTCTTGGAATGGGAAGAATCATTATGCCATATTATGAATTTTCAGATATTAGAGATATATATAAAAATGACTTGTCTATGCTTAGAAATATAAAAAAATTCAGCAGGGTTTAGATATATGCCAACTATTAAAATTGATAAAAAGAGGTTAGCAAAATTAGTTTCAAGGGAACTAAGAGAGGAAGAACTTTCAAAGGTTTTTTCAGATATGGGAGCATCTTTAGAGGGGATTAATGATAAGGAGATTAGTGTTGAAGCTTTTGCTAATAGACCTGATCTTTTGTCTTGTGTAGGGATTGCAAGAGCAATGAGATACTTTCTTTCTATTGATAAAAATATAAAGAAATATTCTGCAAAGTTAGTTGATTTTGATAAGAGTAAATATATTGTGAATGTTGATAAAAGCGTTTCTAAAGTAAGACCTTATACTGCTTGTGCTATTGCTAAGGGAATATGTTTTAATGACGAATTGATAAAAGAAATCATACAAATTCAGGAGATGCTTCATGTTACTTTTGGAAGAAAAAGAAAGAAAATGGCAATAGGGATTTATCCATTAGAAAAAATTAGTCTTCCTATCAGTTATAGAGGAGAAAAACCAAAAGATATTATCTTTAAACCACTTGAAGCTAATGAAACCATGAATGCTATTGAGCTTTTAGAGAGGCATCCAACAGGAAAAGAATATGCCAAGCTTTTGGAAGGATTGGATTTGTTTCCCTGTTTTAGGGATTCTTTAGGAAATGTGCTTTCTGTTCCACCAATTGTTAATTCTGATGATACTGGAAGAATAACGAAAAATACTACTGATGTTTTTATTGAGTGTTCAGGATTTGATTTGGAATACTTGAAAGCTGGGCTTAGTATTATATCGTGTGCTTTGATTGATATGGGTGCAAGAATTGAACAAATGAAAATAATTTATCCAGATTTTGAAGTTATTACTCCAGACCTTTCAAATAAAGAGATTGATTTTGATATTTCTTATGCACAAAAAATATTGGGGATTAAGTTAGATTTAATGATGGTTAAATCAGCTTTTTTAAAAATGGGCATAGGTTTTGATCAAAAAAATAAGAAAGCGATTATACCCCCTTATAGGTTTGATATTTTGAGTCAGATTGATTTGGTCGAAGATATTGCAATAGGAATAGGATATGATAATATCCCTGAAAAGATTGCTGATATTTATACTGAAAGTAGTGAAGAGAACAGCTCAAAGATAGCAAATATTATTAGAGAAATTCTGATAGGTGCGGGATTTATTGAAGTAAAAAACTATTCTTTGATTGGAGCAAAGGATATTATTAATAGCAATATTGGAATGGAAAACACGGTTGAGATAGAAAACCCTAATACTATTGATTATAGTTTTATGAGAAAAAGAATAAGACCAAGTATTTTTATTACTCTTTCACAAAATAAGACTAGGGAATTTCCTCAAAGTATTTTTGAGATCGGTAGATGTTTTGAGAAGAAAGGAGATAGAGATTTTATTGAGTGTGAACGCTTAGGATGTGCGATAAGTTCAAAGAATTCTGATTTTACAAAAATAAAGCAGGTTTTGGATGTTTTGTTTTCTCAGCTTGATTTGAGATGCTCTATTGTTGAATCTTGTGAGGAGGGCTTTATTAAGGGGAGAGCAGGAAAAATCATGTATGGTGAAAAAGAGATTGGGAGTATAGGAGAGATTGAGCCAAGGGTTATTTCAGCTTATGGTTTGGATATGCCAACCTCTTTTTTTGAGTTAGAACTTGAGATTTTATTTGATATTATTACAAGAAGAAATTAAAGTTTTTAAATAATTCTTATTTATGAAACCGTTATTACAAAATTTTTAGAATCATACTCAGATCCATCCTCGTTTATAACTTTTAGGCTGATTGGGTAGAGTGATGGAACAAAAACGGATTCATTTATTATTTTTAGCATAATTCTTCCTACTTCTACTTTAGAGGGTTTTATATTTTTTTCAGAGTCAAAACTTAGAATTTCTAACGAATCTAATAGCTCTTTTTGAGACATTTCATTTTGACCTGAAACAATTGGTTCTATAATAACCTTGAAATTGGTTTCCGTATCAAAAATATTTCTTATTGCATAAAACAATTCTACACTCTGACCCTTTTTTAATGCAATTTCGTATTTAGATATAGAAAATTTAGATGTGCTTTCCTTTAAATTTTCAAGGTGTTTATCTGAGAGTGAATCTGACAAGTCATTATGCAGATCAATTAAGGAATCACGTTGGGAGTTGATAATTATATTTCCTATTAAGATAGGAGCTATTATCAAGGTGCTTATTATAATAAAAAAGATTAACAGCAACAATAATAAAAAGATTAAGATCCTTTTGTTTTTAACCTACACTTTGAGATTCGAGTAATTTTGATTAGAAGATTTCAAAGTTTCTTTATTTATAGAACTTTTTGATTGATTAGAATCATTCATGTCTTGAATGTTAAGATCTTTTTTCATTTTCATCTTATCCTAATTTAAAAAAGTACTCTTGATTAAAAAAGTTTTTTCTTGAAATCCATGTTAAAAGTCACTTTAACGTATACATTAACAGACATTTAGATGGTTTACATGTCATCAATTGAAGATATTACAGATTTATACCATCCTGTTACAATGTCTTTTATTCTTTTTTTAATTTGGTCTTTGTCTTTTACAAGGTAATAATAAATATATCCACCGTTATTAAGATTAATCTGACGTCTATCGATTAATTTCTTGTCATGAAGATTTTGGACTGCTTTTTGAATTGTTGTCCTCTCTTTATCAAATTGTTGAGCGATTTCTGATACTGTCATAGGGGTTTTTCGAGACATGAGTTTTTTTAGTATCTTATACTCAGTTTTACTTATTTGAAAACTGCATCTTACAAGCTCTGAGAAGTCTATTTTTTTGCATGCAAAGTATAGCATATTATTCACCTTTTTTAGTTTTTAAGTAAATTTAATGATTTCGCGATATACCTCGTCATTTATGCTGAGGTTTTCCATTTTAATTAAATAATCTTGAATTAACAAAGACGTTAAACTGCCATACCCTTAAAGATTAATAGTTTTAAAGACTAATAGTTTTAAATAGTAATCGTTTTTAGATATAATCACAGGGTATTATTAATGATTAATAGCCATTTGGAAGGGTTTTTGAGTTGCGTCCCTGCTTTTCTTGTAATGCTTTGTATATTGAGGTTGCAGCAATAGCACCTTCACTTGCAGCGGTAACAATTTGTCTAAGCTTTGCTGAGCCGGTTGTGATATCCCCTGCTGAGTATACAAAATCTATATTTGTTTTCATGTGCTCATCAACTATGATGAAACCTTGCTCATCCATTTTTATGCCAAGCATTTTTGCAAGAGAAGCTAGTGGAGTTGAGCCAGTTTCTACAAATATGCCATCAAGTTTTATTCTAAGGCCGTTGTCTAGGATAATACCTTCTACCATCTCATCGCCAATAATGGACTCGATTTTTACATTTGTTATTTGCTCTATGTTGGAAGTTGATTCTATTTGCTGTTTCCAATATGGCTCGCATTTTAATTCTGGATATTTTTGAATTATGTATAATTTTTGGGCATAATCTTTAAGTAAAAGTGCAGCAACAGCAGCAGAATTCCCACCACCGATTACTCCTACTGTTTTTCCTTTGAAGAAGAATGCGTCGCATGTTGCACAATAGGAAAGACCTTTTCCAATGAACTTGTCTTCGTTTGGAATGTTTAGTTTTCTTCTTGAGAGTCCTGTTGCAAGGAGTACTGACCTTGCTTTAAAGGTATTTCCAGATTTAGCAGTTATTGTAAAAATATTATTTTTATTTTCAAAAGAAACTATTTCTTCTTCAAAAATCTGGGCACCAAAATTTTTTGATTGATTATACATTGTTTGCATCAAATCAAAACCAGTAGTTTTTGTGATGCCCGGGTAATTTTCAACAGAGATAGTATCAATTATTGCACCTCCGCGAATCTGTGTAAATATAGCGGTCTTTAGAAGATATCTTCCTGCATATATTGCGCAAGACATTCCTGCTGGTCCTCCACCGATTATACCTACATCAAAAACCGGGGTTGCAATCTTATTTTTTTCAAGGGTTGTATCAGATTGCATATTTTGGGTTGAATGAATTTTCTCTTCCATTTTTTATTAGTTGTATAAGCTACTTACAAGTTTTTCATTTGAGTTATATAAATTACTTACAGTTTAGCTTATTAGATATGGCTTTGTTTATATTTTTATTGCTTTGATGAAATTCGAATAATTCGCATACTTTGATCTTTATGCGCAGAGATTATTGATTTATTCCAAGGTATTTCCTGATTCTTGGAAGGTCATAACCTATTACAATGTTTCCGTCAATGTCAATCACAGGAACACCTGTTTGACCTGATTTTTGTATCATATCAAGTGCACCCTGTCTGTTTTCTGAAACATCTACTTCTTCAAATTGTATTTTGTTTTCAAGTAAAAAATCTTTTGCCATCTGACAATATGGGCAATTTGGTGTAGAGTATACATATATTTTCTTACTAAGGGAATCTTTGTTTTTGTCCTCATCAATTGACTTCGCCGATGAATCTTTTGAAGAATCTTTATTATGATTTGAGTTTTTTATTGCTGAAAGCAATGCATTTTTTAGATTATCTGAACCTAAATAACCTACTTGTTTCCAAATGGATTTTAATTCTTTTGAAAAGAGTATAATTGCAGGAATAGAATTTATCATCAATTCAGATGCAACATTTTGGTTATTATCTATATTTATACTTGCAAACTCAATTTCAGAAGATAATTTTGGGTCTGTTGATAATTCTTCTAGTATAGGTGTTAACATCCTGCAAGGACCACACCAAGGTGCCCAAAAGTCAATTAATACTAATTTATCGGAGTTTTTTACAAATTCTTTGTAATTATTTTCGTTTAGTTCTTTCATTTTATCACCTTGTCATTTTAATAAAATAATTGTTGAGTTTTGTTTTTCAGTAGTGATTTTGTGAAGTGCATATAATTTTGATAATTTAATCGTTAAGACCTTCTTTAAGAAGGAAGGGATTCATTAAGGGGATGGTTGTGAATTTGGGTTTCACAACACATTTAAAAATGTTTTGGGATTGTGAAATCTGTGTTGATTTTTTATCACAATCACTTGTTATCACCTGTATTTTTCTCATACATTTAAAAGTAATTTATCTTCTTAGGATATAATGATTTGATTAACTCAACAACCTCGCCCTAAAGGGTGAGGTATGTTGGCAATATAAAAGCATGCGCTACGTTCAGCGAGGTTGTTGATTACAAAAAAGCGTACAAAGTCCTCGTGTTTAAACACGAGATATCCTTTTCTATTAATGATTTGGTCAGGGGTCATTATAAATTCATTATATTCATTATTGGATGTTATAATTCTAAAATCAGATGATATCATCCTTAAAGTATGATTACAATGTAATTAGTATAATTTTTGTGATTGGAATAATTGGGATGATGATGTTGGTGGTGGTAGCAGTGGGAGGAGGAGGAGGAGGAGGAGGAGGAATGGCGTGAGCATATTAACATTGCCAAACTAATATTGTTTAATGAGTATTGCAAATATATTGGATGATGGTTATTGTTTGGATATACTATTACAAAGTTATTATTTGGCTTTCTCCTTCATTTTTGCTTATCCGTATTATTGAATCAACGAAACTTTCCATTTTTGCTTCGTGGCTAACTATTATTATTTGCTTTAATCCCAAGGTGTCCAATACATCTCTGACTCTGTCGAGTTGCTCAGAAGAGAACCCGTCTGTTGGTTCATCAAGGATTAGTAAGTCTTTTGTGTTTATTGAAGAGACTACATCGTTTATTACTTTATTTAAAGCTAAGCGATAGGCAAGAGCAATGCAAGTTTTTTCTCCGCCAGATAGGTTTTGAATATCAGTATCATATCCATCGATGGTTATTGTTGGGGAGAAAGTGTCATCAATTGTTGCAAAGATGGATTCAGAGTCAATAAGGTCTGAAAACCAATGCTCGAAGTGCTCTTTGAAATCTTTTAGGATACTTGAAAATAGATGAGATTCAATGAGTTCTGAAAGTGAAGGGATGTATTTTGAAAAGTAGTCTTCAAGAGAGATTAGTTTTATTGATTTTTCTTTATTTGAGATTTTGTGGGATATTTCTTGTTGAAGTTCTTCAATGGTTTTTTGAAGAATCTCTTTTTGGGATCTAGTTAATAGCTCTTCATTTTTTGCGTGTTCATATTTTGCTTTTATTGATTCAAATATTTCTTTTTGTGAGGAGAGCTCTTTTTCTATACTTTTTAAGGTTTCTAGCTCTTTTGAAAATGCGCTAAGATTCTCTTCTAGAGATTTTTTTGATTCAATAAGGAAGGCTATTGAACTTTCAAGCTGTGCTAAATTGCTGATTTTACTTTGGAATTGCTCTTTTTTTAGTTTTAATAATTGTATTTTTTCAAGTGTTGATTTGAGTGAGCTTATTGTGTCTTTTTCTTTTTGTTCGTTTATTATTACTGAGCTTGAAAGTGAGGTATTTTCAGTTTTGAGTTCGTTGGACTTTTTGAGAAGTTCTTTTATTTGAGATTCTTTTTCTTGGAGTTGTGAAGATAATAGATTAAGTTGATTTTTTAATGATTCTATTAGGTAATTTGTTTCAATTTGAATTTTTAATTCTTCAGATGTTTTTGTAATTTGTAGTTGAAGTGAATCTAGTTCTAATTGAGCTTTTTCCAAAGACTTTTTTAGATCATATTGCTTTTTTGTTTCATCAGTTTTTATTTGGTTTTTATGCGATATATTTACTTGCTGTTTACAAGTTGGACATTCTTTTAGAGATTCAAGGTTTTGGATAAATGAGCTTGAAGTTAATATTGATTCTTTTAAAGAAGATATCTGAGAGACTAACAAATCGCGCTTTAGATTAAGTTTATTTATTTGATTTTGTAGCTGTTCTTGGTCTTTTAATTCGGTTTTAGATTTGTTATAGAGTGCATTTATTTTTGTTATTTTATCCGTTAAAGATTCTTTTGATTTGATAGAAACAGAAATTTCTTTTTCTAATGATCCGATAGATTCTATATTTTTTTGGATTATATTTTTTTTAGATAGATAGTCGTTTAATAACGCTTCTTTTTGAGATATGGTGTGCTTTATCTCTTCTTCATTTTGTGAGGTGTTTTGTTCTTTTTCTATTGCGGATTTGAGTAATTCGGTTTCTTTTAATTGTTCTTTTTTTGAAATTATTAGTTCATTTAGTTTTTTTTGGGATGAATCTAGTGAAAGTTTTGATTGATTATATAATGCAAGATTTTTTTGAATTTGCTCTTTTGTATGTTTTAATTTATCTTCTTTTTCGTCTACATCTTTTTTTTGTTTTGATAATGATTCTAATAGGATTGATGAGTTGGATAATTGTTTTTTTAGATTTTCTTTTTGAGTTTCGTGCTCTTTTAATTTTTTTTGCTTTTCTTCTAGATCTTGAAAAGAGCCTTCTAAAATCTTTCTTTTTTCCCTCAGTTCTTTTGAAAATTTTTGGGAATTTTCTTTAATTAAGCTGTATTTTTCTAATTGAAATATTCCTCTTAGAATTGTTCTTCTTTCATCTGGGTTCATATAAATTATTTGTCTCATTTCCTCTTGAGGGGTATAAACACTGTATCTAAAGATAAGAGATTTGTGTTTGGTGAGAAAATCTTTTGGATAACCTAATATTTCAAGTATTTTTGATTTTAACTCAATGGGCGACAAGTCATATTTTATTCCTTGAGAGATAATATACCCGTTTTCTTGGCTTGTTGTTTTTGATTTTCTTTTGATTGAACGTTTTATGATATAGTCTTTTTCGTTACATTCAAAGTATAATTCCACACTTCCTTGTGTTGAGCCATTTCTTAAGAGTCCTGAACCTGATATCATTCCTTTCATTATTCCAAATAATGCAAATTCCACACAGTAAAGAATTGTAGATTTGCCTGCACCAATATCTCCTGATAACAGCAATTTTCCTTTAGGAAACTCAATATTACAACGTGTATAACTTCTGATATTTTTTAACACTAAGCGTTTTATTATCATTATTTTCTAGGATTTGTTTAGAGTATAAAAACATTATTGTTAGCTATTAATCTTTATCGTAGGATAGATTTTTAACATTTTTTAAATATGTGAGGAGTGTTAAAAGATTAAAGAATAAAAATGGAAATAATGAGTAAAGATTAATTATTTAATTGTCATAATTTATTTTGTATTATTTACTTTGAGAGATCCTGATCTTTTTTTCATTTTTTGATTTTTTGATAGGTGTTAAGAGATAAATCGACAACCTCACCCTAAAGGGCGAGGTATGTTGGTAATATGAAAGCATGCGCTGTATTGAAGCGAGGTTGTTGATTACAAAAAAGCGTACCAAGTCCTCGTGTTTAAACACGAGGCATCCTTTTCTATTAATTAAAGAAGGTATACCAACAAAGAAAGAGGTGAATTAAGTAAGCTAGACCAATAAATACAGAATAATGGATAAATAACTTTTCAACTAATGGTAAGATACTTCATGTTTTTAGGGATAAAGATTTTTTATTTGTAAAAAATAGTAATCTCTAAATGATGGTTGTTTTTAGAATAGGACAAGAAACATTTGATATTAATCTGGAAAATATTTAGTAGAAAAGTATAAATAGCGCGTTATTTTGCCAACTGGGATATCAATTAAGTTGTCAGAGTATCAATTAAGTTTTTAGCAAGTTTCAGCCCCATTAATGAGATATGTTTGAAAAAAAAATGTATGAAGAAGCATTAATATAGGTATTAATCAAAAAAAGCTAGCGGGGACCGTAGTGTAGCTTGGACTATCATACCAGCTTGGGGTGTTGGCAACCCGGGTTCAAATCCCGGCGGTCCCACTTTTCTTATTTTATTTTTATTTGTATAAAAGATAAGGGTTTGTTCGTATTTTTATTCTTTTTCTTTATCTTTTTCCCTTGCTCTTTTAAGGCTTTCAGCAACGTCTATGAAGTACTTGCCTTCTTCAAGTTTATAGATGATAGGGTCACCTTTAAAAAGCCTGACAATATCTATCTCATAAGAACCAGGTTTTGGAACTCTTATTGCTTCAATATCTAAAACTATTGAAGTATCTTTTACTCCCTCTTGACCTATTAAGTCAAGAATATCTTCTTCTATTTGTTTTTTATCAACATCGCTTAGGTTACTTTGAAAGTTTTTTAATTCTTCTAAACGATTTTGCTTTATATAAAAGAAAAGTCTTGAGCCACAACTAGCGCATCCTTTAAGAATCACTTCGGAGCCATCATCGTACATTGCTCCGCATCTGACGCATTGGTGTGGCATTTTTATTTCTTTCTTTTAGGTTTTGTTGGAGATTCTGAGGTAAATAACTGTATTTTGTTTGGATCTTTTTTGATCTCCTTGATTATATTTGCAGGACCCACTATTGTTAGCCCTTGTGAGTTGCCAAGTATAATGTTTGCTATGGAGTTTTTAACCTTATCCATTAATTTTTTTGGTTTTTGTGAGTTTGGATATAATACTGCCAGTTCTATTCCTTTAAAGTCCTTATTTATCTCTTCCATGGTGACTTTTATTAGCTCTGCTTCTTCTTCTTTGGTTAGTCTTCCTTGGATTAACACGATTTTGTCTTCTTTTGCAATGGTTAGTATTTTTCGTATCCTACCAACTGAGCTTAATTCTTCAATCTCCGAGTATGGAAGTATTTCTAATGTTAGCATTTTTTTTTCGACCACTTACTTTAATAATTTAGCTAAACTCTTATAAAAATCATCAATATTGTCCCCTTTTTTTGCAGAGATACCTATTACTTCGTATTGAGGAAATGCTGCTTTTATTCTTTCTACATCTGATTTTTTCAAATCAATCTTATTGGCAGCAATGAGTATTGGAATGTTTCTTGCCTGAAGATTTCCAATTATTGTTATGTTTACTTGGTCATAGGGGTCTTTTGTTGAATCTAGGACTATTACTACTGCTTCTATTTGTTCAAGCCATTTTATTGCATCTATTACGCCTTTTGTTGCTTCTTTGGCCCTTGATTTTGATTCTTCCTCAGATAGACCTGATTTTAAGAAGTCTTCATAATCAATTTTCGTAGCGATCCCAGGGGTATCTACCAAGTTAAAAGAAATTTCTTTATTTCCCGATTTGATATTTATTTGTTCCTTAATCTGGATTTCTCTTGTTTCATGAGCAACACTTGATACTGTGCCCATCTCTTCACCTAGCCAATCCATACATATCCTGTTTGCAAGGGTGGTTTTTCCTCCATTTGGAGGACCATACAGTCCAAGTTTTCGATGTTTTTTCTTGCGAAAAAGGTTATTGAATAGCTTTGTGAAAAAGCGCTTAATTCCAAAATCCATGTGTTTTTAGTTTTTGATATTATTTATAAAACTTTCCAAAAGTGAATTTATTGTTTAGACAAAATAGAATGTTATACCCCTTTTTTAGAAAATAAATAGGGTTAATTAATGGGAAGAAGGCTTGATGGGAAGATGGCTCATAAAAATTTATCCTAAATGTTAGTGAGTAATTCAGTGAGTGAGTTAGTAATTTATTGAGTTAGTTATGAAGGGGTTAAGGGGTTTTGAAAATTTTTGTTAGTTATTTTTTGTTAATTGTCATGTTCAATCATTATTGATTTAAAGAGCTCTATTGAGTTTGAGAGGTCTAAAGGTGATACGTTATTTGAGAGACGCATTCTTGCAAGGGCTTTTGCCATTCTGATTACTCCGATTACTTGTCTTGGGGAGGAATCAATTACCATGTTGTCTTCTTTTTCTCGGATTTCTTTTGCAAATTTCTCAATTTCTCCTTCAAGATTGCTTGGAAAATCTACTTGTATATCTTTTGCGAAGTCTATAAAGCCTTTTATGAAGTTTTTGTCTTTTTGAGATAAGGTTATTGATTTCCCAGAGGCTAGGGATGATGCGATTTTTGCAAATTCTTCAGGTTTTGGCCTTCTTATGATGGATATTAGGTGAAATCGAGACAAAAGTGCAGGGTCAAATTTTACTTGAGTTCTTAGGTATTTTATGTCTTTTCCTACAAAGATCTTGCCCTTAGGATTTGCAGTTGCAATCACTCTTACATCAGCATCAAGGGTTTTATGGGTATTACCTTTATCATATGATACAAATCCTTTTTCCATGGCATTGTATAATGAGCCTAGGTCGTCTTGTTTTATTAGGTTTAATTCATCTATTGCACAGATTCCTTTATTTGCTAAAGGCAAAAGTCCTTTGATTACTTCTTTTCCAGATATAGACATGGAAAGTCCTACACCACTTATCCCTGAACCAAGACCAAAGCTACCTATTGGAGATAGTTCGTATGCAGCTCTTAGGAGGTCAGTTTTTCCCGTAGAAGGGTCGCCTAGTAATAATATGTGGATTCGCTCTTTTGATAGCAATTGTATTGCAATTGCTTTTTTAAGATTTTCGAACCCTAGTATTTCTGGTGCAATTAAATTAGGGATTATTTCGTATGCTTTTTTTGAGAGTAATGCATATTCTTTATGCTGTGTGGTGTTTTTTATTTTTTCATTAATTGATTCTACAAAAGAGATGATATGTTGTTCTTTTGAATCCGAAAATATTAATGGGTAGTGAATTGTAATCCCAATAGATTTTGAGAAGTTTTCTGTGGTATAAGCGCTCCAAATAAAATTTTGTTTTAAGAGTTTCTTTGTGGTTTTTAATTCGGATTTAGATAGGTATAAGGAAAGTGATGAAAGCTCTTTTTTCTTTTTTTTTGACAAGGGTAGAATCATTTTTATTAGTTCTATAAATGTGTGTTTCATTGGTTTCACCTTTCTTATGGAATTTTTATTGAACACGCCTTTTTTTAATTGTCTTAATTAAAGGAATTGATTATATATAAAATATTGCAAATGAAAGTGATTTAAAATTAAAAACAAGATTTGTTTGAATATATTGTAAAATCTCTTTATTTATGTCTTGTATTTGTTATTATAAAGGATTTAATTGTTGATTTCGTGAAATCCTCGCTCATTTTGCATACTTTGGTTTATAGAAAAGCATACCTCGTGTTTCAAAACGAGTACTCGGTACGCTTTTTTGTAATCAACAGCTTCGGTGAATACAGCGCGTGCTTTTATATTACCAACATAACCCCCCTTTGGGATGAGGTTGTTGATTTCATGAAATCCTGATCATTTGTATACTATGGTCTTTCAAGCCAAAAGTTTGAATAGACGGATTCACATAACGTTTAACCTTGACTATTTGCGAGATATCTCGGAGCTTATGCCAAGGTTTTTCATTTTGTGACTTATATGGGGTTCTTATTAGTTTTTTAGGTGTAAAAAATCAAGGTTTTGGGTATCCATGTTATTTTTGTATCGTTGTTTGATATTAAGTCATTATTGTTTTCAATTGGTTTTTTATCTGAAGATTCTTCTTGATCATAATTTATAGGTTTTGTTAAATCAGATGTTGGATAGAGCAACTTATAGCTTTCATACTCCCAAACATCTACAATCCATTGTTTTTTGATTGTGTCAGTTCCATCAGTTATATGCACAGTTATAAGTTTCTCTCCAGTTGTTGAAAATAAATAATAAACTGAGGATGTGTCTGTTATTTTTTCGTTGTATTTTCCTAGTTCCCAGATATAGTATAGTTTATCTCCATCAGGGTCTTTTGCTTCAATAGAGAAGTTTATAGGGTTATCTATTAGGGTATCAAATACAGATTCTGGATTGAAATTTGAAATTAGGGGAGCTTGGTTTTTATCTGAAACTATTATGGATATTTCTTTTATCAATTTTTCAGTTTGCTCATTGTTATTTTGTGATAATTTGTTGTAGTTAATTTCAAGAGTGATGTTGAAACTTTTTTGGGGCTCTTGTTTTGATGCGATATTATAATCAGGGTCAAATATTAGATATTCGCCGGATATTTTTATGAATTCAGGTAGATCTTTTGAAGATATTTTTTGTATTTGAACCTTGTTACTTAGAACTGCTTTTATCTGGACTAGTTGACCTTCTTTTAGGTTAATAATTTTTGGTATGGCTATCTCTTCGATTGGTTTTTCATCTGGAGTTATTTTGATTTTTATTAGTTGAGATGCTTCTTTTAATCCATCAGAAACTCTTAATTCATAGTTTGCATTTTTGCTAGGAGTGAAAGTTGTGCTTTTTTGCATTCTACCTTCTAAGTCGTATAATTGATAGTTTAAAAAATCGCCATCATAGTCTATTGCAGTTTTTGGGATGGAGATTTGATTTTTTGATTCTTTTGCATTAATTTCAAGTATTTTTTCTGGGAATATGGGGGCTTGGTTTGTATCATAAATTGTGATTTGGGTTTTGGTTTTCTCTAAAAGATATTCAAATTCTATGTTGAAGGATTTTGATGCAGGATAATCAATGCCCATGAATTGTATTAGTTTTGTGAAAAGATTCTTTTTTATTGTTCCATATCCTACGTCCCAGATTACAAATCCTTGTTCATAACGTGCATTCTCAGGAAGGTTAGTAACTTTAACTTGGTTTGATAGATTTTTTGTATTTAGTGAATCTTTTATTGAGACCCCAAAGGCTAGGGTTTGACCTTCTTTACCAATTAATTTTTTAGGAGCTATGATTGAGTTCTTGGAGATTTGAGGATTTATTTCTATATAAATTGTTTTTTTGATTGTTTCATTTCCATTTTTGAGTGTGATGTTTGAAATGTATTCGCCTTTATCGTTTGTACTTGTTATCCAGATTCCGTAGTTATCAAATGGATCTGAGTAGATTATATCAAATCCATTGAATGGATCAATTGTTTTAAGTGATATTATGTCTCCTTGAGTTGCTGTTATCATGTAGTCATATTTTGCGGAGAAATTATGTTTTGATTTTTCAAATGGGTTTCCTTGCCAGTATGATAACAAAGCAAAGATTACTGCTATTATTAAAACATAGATAATTATTTTTTTTAATGGATATTTTTTCTGATTTTTTGATGAGTTGTTATTAGCTGGTTCTTTGGTTGCTTTGGGTGTTGTTTCTTTAGCTGTTTCTTTAGTTGCTTCTTTAGTTGCTTCTTTTGGAAGTGAATTAATTTTTAAAGGAGTGGTTTTTTTATTTATGATTTTTTTTGTGCTTTTAGAGATCTCATTGTTTTCGTTGGTTTTAGAGATTTTTGAGTTGTGTGCAGTGTAATTTGTGCTATTTTTGCTTTCTAAATTTGTTGATGAATTTGTCTTGATTCCTTCTTTTTTTCCTGAATCTAAATCTTTTTTTTCTTTCATTTTATTCACCATTTTTTGTTAGTATTGATTTTACTGATGTTTTAAAAGGAAAGTAGCCTTGGTAACGGAGACTTTTTCAATTCCTTTCAACATTCATTGGTTTTAACAGTCATTGGTTTTGGTACTTATATTCAAAATTGAGTTTATTTAATTTGAATTTGCGTTCTGAATTGGTTGATTTCATGAGGGTATTGGATTTGTGATATTAGTTAGTTGGTTAGTTAATGGAGTGGGTTAATTTTAAATCAAAGATTGATGGTTTTCGGATTACATTGATTATGATTTTTGATTTGCTTACAGATTCATAGTCTGATGCATAGATTGTGATTGTGTGAACCCCTTCATCACCAAGTGTTGTTATATAGTTATCTTTCTTATCCCACCCTTCTACCCATACCTTGAGATAATCACTATCAAAATCATATACATAATAATCAAGATTTAGTGGTTCACCTACTTTTAATGTTATTGTTGAAGGTGAGATGATTATTGGAGAAAGGGATTGTGTAGAGATTTTGTTTTCTTCTAAGGGCAGTTGATTTGAGTTGTTTTTAATGATTTTATCTTTATCAGAGTAATTCAGGAAATATCGATTTTCAAATTCTTCAGATTTTATTTTTGGGTCATTTGTTGGGTCATTTATATAATTTAGAAGTTCATTTGTGTTTTCTGTATTTTTTGAGTTGTCCATATTAAAGACTATTCTTTGAATATCATCATAAATTGTTAAATTTCTCTGAGAATTTAATTCTCTTATTAAACCTGAAACTAAGAAATCTTCAGAAGATTTATTTGAATTACAACCTGTTAATATGGATAGTAAGGCAATGAAGAAAATAAGTTTAGTTAGTGATTTTGAATTAAGAATAAAATCTTTTGGGATGAATGTTTTTGGTTTTAATATTTGTTTTATTTTGTCAGAGATATTTTTCTTTTTATTAGTTATGCTCATTTTTGTCAGCGGTTTTGTTGTCATTATAAAATAACAAAACTGTTGTTTATTTAAAATTAACGATTTAGACAAATATAATTTGATTTCATGAAATCCTCGTTCATTTTGTATACGTTGGTCTTGAGGCCTAAAGTTTGAAGAGACGGATTCACGCAAGGATTATCCTTGACTATTTGCGAGATACATCGCCATTTATGCTAAAGGTTTTTCATTTCTTGACTTGGTCTTTTGTTATATCTCTGAGAGGGTCAAGGGGTGCAATTATGTTGATTGTGTGTACTCATAGTTGAAATTTTGTAAATATTCAAATATTTGATTGAGAAGTGAAGCAATGGACAAAAGATTAATTGAAAAGAGGAAGATTTATATAAGCTGATTTCTTGAGGAATAAAAAAGGCTTTTAGAGTTGATTTTTATGGAGAAAGTACAGATTAAGTTAAAGGGGAAGGATATTGATCTACCTGGTTATGATGATAAGGATGATATGGGAATTGATTTGAGGGCTAATGATGATTATGAGATAAGACCTCAATGCTCTGCTGTAATAAGTACAGGTGTCTATGCACAAATCCCAAAGAATTGTATTGGACTTGTAGGTGATAGGCTGGGGATTACCTCTAAATATGGGGTTTATTGCCTGCCTTTAACTATTAACTCTATGAGTTCAGATGAAGCGATTGTTCTTTTGTTTAACGCGGGTAAAGAAAGTTTTTATGTTGAGAAAGGTATGAGAGTAGGACAGCTTTTTATTCTTCCTGCATTGAAATCTGAGATTGAGATTGTTAGCTCTAAGAAGAAAAAATAGTGTTTTTATGATTGAGAGGGATTTTGATGGAGCTTAAACAGGCTTTGATTGTGAGAGCGGATTTAAAGATGGGCAAGGGAAAGGTTGCAGCACAGGTAAGTCATGCTAGTGTAGATTGCGTTTTGTCGCTTTTAAAAAAAGATAAAAGCCTTGTTGAAAAGTGGATTCATAGTGGGATGAAAAAGGTTGTTTTGAAAGTTTTTAGTTTAAATGAGTTAATAGAGCTTTTTAATGAGGCAAAAAGAGAAGGATTATGCGTGAAGATGATTACAGATGCTGGGAGAACACAACTCCCTGAAGGGACAACGACAGTTTTAGGGATAGGTCCTGATTATGAGAATAAAATTGATAAGATTTGTTCTAAGTTAAAGATGTTTTAGTTAGAACTATGGATATTGTTTGCAAGCGTTTTAAGATTATATATTGATTTTTAGGGGTTTTTGGATGTTGTGCTTTGAGAATCGAAATTTATAAAATTCAGGAGTTTAATTCAAATTTAATATGATTAAAAGGGGATGGCAAAGCCAAAGTAAGAAGGGAAGGGAGAGAACTTTTTTGCTGATTTTTAATGCAGTATTTTTGTATGTGTTTTTTGTGCTTTTTCTTGCGTCAATATATCTTTTTTGTGAGAAAATGGCCATTTTTGGCACAGGACTTAATAGCGATATTGAAAACTCTGTTTTAGGGTTTTTTTCATTTCTGGGAATAATAAAGCAAGTTTATAATATTTATAAAGCGTAATTAGGTTTTTTTTTAAATTGGGAGAATTTTTGGTGGAAAACAGAGAGATTATTTTTGTTGTATTGCTTTTTATTTGTTAGTTAATTTAAAGATTAATTACACATTATAGGATATATGATCTTAGTAAACAATTAATTGGCGTGTAGCGAGGTTACACTTTAGCGAGGTTACACTTGATACTACTTAGTACAATACTCACAAAAGATATCTCTTCATGAACTAAATATAAATTTACACTTGAGACTAAGTAATACAAGCGCGATTTATTAGAAAGGTTTTTAAAGAGGATTTTTCTCCTCATTTGATATGGGAAGAATTAAGACTAAATACATTAAAAGAAAGACCAAGGAGTTATTGTCAAAGTATCCAGATTCCTTTGAGAAGGAATTTGATGGAAATAAGAATAGTTTGATGAGTATTTCTATAATTCCTTCAAAAAAGATTAGAAATATTATTGCTGGATATGCTACAAGACTTGTTAAGAAATCAGAGGATTTATAATAGCATTCTTTGAATTAAGTATTTCTTGATTTCGTGAAATCTTCGCTTATTTTGCATGCTTTGATCTTTTGAGGTATGTAATAAAGAATGACGTAAGAAAATAAGAATTCACGAAATGATTATTCTCTAACTATTATACGAGATAGCTAAGATATTTATGATTGAAGGTTTTTAATTTTTTTCTATTTCGTTTCTTTGTTTGTTTTTCGGCAGATTTAAATATGCTTAGAGAGTATTCTTTTTTTATGAAGAATTTGGATAGGATTGCACCTGTTGGAACATATCAAGAATATCTGGATAATGCGTTTTTGCATGCGAAAAAGAAGGTTAGATTTGATTTTGTTAAATCTAGGGCTAGCGAGGATTATAAAGCTCAAAAAGAGATAGATATTAAGAGAATTGAGAAGATTACTGATTTTCTTTGCTCAAGCATCGATAGAATTATTAATTCCTTTCCAGAGATTTCGGTTGAGAACTTAACAGATTTTGAATTTAAGATTTTAGAATGCCTAATCGATGTTGATAAGTTTAAGAAATCTATTTATCAATTAGGACTTTCAAAGAGATATTTGGTTGAAAATAAAAGAGAATCTTTAAGGGAGATAAAGAAGTCTAAGGTTTTAAAGGTGATAAAAGCCCTCTCGAAAAGAGCGTATTCAAAGATTGCAGGGATTATGAAAAGGTTGAAAAGACCTTTGGAAGTGATTGAGTCTTCAAGAAAGATATTAAGGGTTTTTCCATCAATTGATGAGAATCTTTTTTCTGTATGTGTTGCAGGTTTTCCAAATGTTGGAAAATCCACACTTGTTAAAAAAATTACTGGGTCAGATGTTAAGATTGCAGATTATGCTTTTACAACAAAGGGACTTTTGATTGGATATATAGAACATAGGTTTCAAATTATTCAGATTATTGATACTCCTGGCACATTAAATAGGCCTAATAAGATGAATCTTATTGAAAAACAAGCAGATATTGTGATTTCTATGCTTCCTAAGTTGATAGTTTTTGTGTTTGATCCTACATTTTGTATAGATGAACAATTAAGACTTTTGAAAAAAACTATCTCTCTTAAAAAACCTATGATTATATATGTTAGTAAGACTGATTTGGTCGGGAATGAAGTATTTAATGATGTGAAGTGCAAGATTAAGGATAATTTTGAAGAACTGGATGTTTTTTTTGATTTTGAAAATATTAAGAATAGAATAATTAAGGAGTTCTCTAATAAATATAAGAAGTCATAAGAAGAATAAGTATAATACAGATTATCAGGGAGCAGGTTTATCTTTTTTGGGTGTTTGATTTTTGAATTGATTTCGTGAATTTTTCATGTTGCATACTTTGTTCTTGATGCCTAAAGTTTGAAGAGAGTGGTTCACTAGACGTTTAATCTTGAAACTATCTAGCAAGACCCAGTTAAGCTTTTATTCTGAAGATTTTTATATTTTTCAAATCAAGAGTTCTTAAAAATTTAGAATTTAGTGATTTTGGTTAATTTATTTCTTTTTTGCAATTGAGTATTTCACTAATTGATATCCCATTTTTACTTTATTTTTCTTTAAGGTTTTATAGATTAATTCTCTAGCTAAAAGCTTTGTGCTATATCTTTTTTGAGGAGAATCAACCCAAAAATTTGCGTTTAGTTTCAGGTCTATATCACCAAAGTCTAAAAAGACTACGGAAGGAGAAGGTTCCTTTAAAACATCTTTTATTCCTTTTATCTGTTTTAAAACTATTTTTTTTACTTTGTCAATGTCTTCACCATATGCAATTGAAAACGAGACTACACATCGGACGTAGCTATGTAAGAGTCCTATGTTTTGTATTTTAGAGTTTGAAAGTATTCCGTTTGGGACTATTACAGATTCGTTATCCCAAGTTCTGATTTTTGTGCTTCTTAAACTCATATCTATGACAATACCACTTGTACCATCTGCAAGCTCTATTCTATCCCCTACTTTAAGTGTTTTATCTAGGATTAATGATACGCCCCCAAATATGTTTTGAAGACTATCCTTTACTGCAAAACCTGCAATGATTCCTGCAATTCCTAAACCACCTAAGAAAGGGAGAATGTCTAATTCCCATACCTTTAGAAGTATTACAAAGATTATGGAGAATACTGAGATTCTTGCTATATTTTTATATAGAGGTACTAGGGGGTTAGCTTCTAAGAGTATTGGGTTTTTATCATATCTCCTATCAAATATGTCTATTATAAAATTTACAATACTAAAAGAAAACATTAAAACAAAAAATAGTATTATTGTAAGATAAATAGATTCAAATAAAGGCGGTATTATTATGACATAATAATCAAGTACATACTCAACTGCAATTTTTGAAGCTATAAAAAGTATCATCCAATTAAACCAAGGAAATGATTTCTCTATTAGGTCATTATCTACTTGGTTTTTTGTTTTGAAGGCAAATTTTTTTAGTGAATTCTCTAGAAATTTTGATATAATGCCACCTATACCTATTATTAGCAGGAATACTGCTAGGACTGAAAGAAAAGCCTTTATTGTAGTTATATCCAGATCTAATACCATTATTCTCAAGACCACCTAATATGTTGTTAATATATTTGGTATTTAAAAAGTTTTGTTTTAATGGATTTATAGCTAGTTTCAGGAAAATAAAGTTTCATGATAATAAAGGAAATACTAAAATAAATGTTTCAGATTTAATTAAATTGAGTAAATTAAGATTTAAAAAAATAATTAATCTTTTAGTGTTTATGCTTTAAGATGAACTTTTTAATGATTGGGATTATTTTTTAGTAAATTCGTTTCTTTTTGGTTAGAATTTCAGAATAAAAGTGGTGTATTAAGCCCCTTTCAAATATCCCATTGTAAGATTTTAAGTAAAATAATTTGAAAGAATATTATTTGGCTTTCAAAGAATTAATTGGCCACTATCTTTTGAGGTACAATATAATAAGACATTGGAAGCTTTGAGACAGCCCTTTTAAGTGAAGCCAATGCGAAAGGAAGGCTTTCTTTTCTTATTTTAATTGTCATTATTACATCCCCTTTTTTAACTTGTGCACAGACACCTATTATCTTTCCAAATGGTCTCGCCATTCCTGTACTTAATCTATCTGCACCTGCACCTGAAGCAAGAGGGTTTTCTCTTAGAATGTGATGAGGGAATTTCCTGATTTTAAAATGATACGAGGCATTACCTACTTTTTTTTCAAGTAGTTTATTTGTGGTTTGCCTTGCTGCTTCTATTGACTCTTGTCTTACCTGAAAGTTGGCTTTTGAAACCAAATTAACCTCATAATCATATTTACCTTTGGAATTACCCATGTCAAACCTTACAATCTTAATTCCAGGTCTTGACTTAACATATGATTTTGACCTAAATTTTGAGATTCTTGTAAAAGGCCTTTCTAAAGTCCTGTATGCTACCCATTTTCTTAGTTTTGCCATTTTGCTCTCCTATGGGGAGAATTGGTTGATTTTTAAAGCTTTTGTTTTAAAAAAAAGTGTTTTTGAGGAATATGTTGGGATTTTTATGTGATAGATTGAGTTTGAAGATAGTATTTTAAAAGTTAGTGTTAATAAGAGATTTCTATTGTTTTTAATTAGAAGGCCAAAAGAGAAGCTTAATTAGAGCATATCAATTATTCTTGTGAGGATATGTCTTTTCTTATCCAGTTTTCATGACCTGCTCCCACTATGACTAATAGCTTTTTGTGGGGATTTTCCTTTTTGAAACGTTTTATGAGTGTTGACATGTAAATATTTCTTTCTTCTATGAGGACTGTATATATTGTAGGATATCTTTTTTTTAGTGAGGTTATTAGTTGTTCAATTACATCAGATTCGGGCACTTTTGAAAGGTCTATTTTTATTTTTTTATTGGAAAATGGAGCAAATATTAGGTCTATTATTATTTTAAATATCTCACGAACCCTCATTTTTTTTGAAAGCCTTTTCATAGTAATTGTTATGTCACGGTCTAATAGGAGAACGGGCAGGTTTCTTTCTTTGGCCAAGGTTATGCCTAGTTTCATTTCAGAGCCAGGGTTTGTGCCAACCAGATTTCCAAGTTTTTTTTGGAGGAATTTGCCTAGTATAAAGAAGATACCACCAAACAGACCAAATGCGCGTACTGCTTGAAATGTTGATATTTCCTTTTGCTTTGAAGATTCAAATAAAGCCTTAGCTCTTGAAAGATCAAGCTCTACACCTATCACATCAGGAGAGAATTGATAGAATTCGTTTCTAATTTGATCAAGGCTTAAAGAAGCGATGTGCGATGTCCCTATTATCCTAATATAAGGGTCTATTTGCAAGGGATTTTCAGTTGTGATATTATTTGTTTTTTTGCTCATTTTAGGTTTTTTAAGTAAGTAGGGGAAATCTAAGCGTTTAAATAATTAGTTGAATGAGTTTAGTTATTTTGAAGGGTATAAGTATTAAAATAGTATGAGTATATTGCTATTTTGTGTGGTCTTTATCCTTAATGTGTTAGATTGTTTTGGGTTATTAATCCAATTAATATAAAGCTTTTGAAGTAAAGATTGCAAAAAAAACCTTTATATCGTTTTTTTATGAGGGTAAATGTGGATTTGTAATTTTTAATTAAGACTTTTTGTTGTGTTGGTTTTTAGAAATAAAAAGATTTAAATATATGACAAGATATCAAGAGAGTTATTAATGTTACTGGAGGGATTTTTATGTTAAAGATGAAGAAGATAAGCTCAACATATGATATGAAGGTTTTCACCGATGAGGGTGATTATTTTGGGGATATTGAGGAGTCAATTATTTCCACTAATAAGATTTTTGGTTGGAGAGTTAAAGCAACTAAGAATTCGATATTAAATACGGTTATTGGTAATGCAAAGGGAGTTATTGTTCCTCATCAGCTTGTTAAGTCAATAGGAGATATTATGATTATTTCTAAAGCAGCTGTTCCTTCTTATAATCCAAAAGAGGAATAGGTTTTTTTATTTTTTAAGGTTTTGTTTGTTCTTTAAGGGTTTTAGCACCAGTGATCTAGTGGCTATGATTTCGGCTTCCCAAGCCGGCTACCCGGGTTCGAATCCCGGCTGGTGCAAGTTTTCAGGTTTTGTTTGATTTTTTGGTTTCGTACATCAAGTTCTCAGCGCGAATGAGTATTGAATCTAAAGATGTTTCAGCTAACTCTTTTGTTGCTAGTCCAAGTGATATTGATAATTCATAATTTCTAGTGGGATTTTCTAAGTTTGATATATTGCACATTTCAGATACTATTTTTGTTCTTTTTTGAGCGACTTCATAAGGAGTTTTTGTAAGAAGTACTACAAACTCATCACCCCCCCATCTTGAGATTATATCTTGTTCTCTAAAAGATTTTTTTAAAATATTTGCAATTGTTTTTATTAAATCATCGCCTTTTTGATGGCCTAATGTGTCATTGACATGTTTTAGTTCGTTTAAATCAGCAAAGATTATTGATATTGGAAGATTGTCTGGTGCATCCATTTCTCTTAATTTATCTTCAAAATACAATCTATTGTAAAGACCTGTTAGAAAATCATGAGTACTTGCATATGTTAGTTTTTCCTCGATTTTTTTGTAGGGGGTGATGTCTGTCACTGAGACAATATATGTTTCATCTTCTATTTTTTTAACATTGGCTTGGAAAAAATTGTCAAATCCTAACATTTTAAGATTGTATTCGTATGTAAATTCATTAAGATTGGATGATAACATTGTATTAATTGATTCTTCTAAAGGATTTGATATTGGCGCTGGAAAGATTTCTGATACTTTGCGACCTATAAATGACGATTTAGGCATCAATAATCTTTCTTCAGGACTATAGCAATTTGTGAAGTATACACAATTGTCTTTTGTTTGTACTAAAAATATTATTTGTGGGATACTTAAGAGGACTTCTTTAAGTTCATTGTTTTCTTTGAGTAAGTGAGCGATTTCACAGAATTGAGATTCCTCTTCTAAGCGGGGATTTGTTTTTTTATGTTCGGAGTTCTCAAGTGTCATTGAAAAGGAGTTAATTGATGAGTATTTAATGATTTCTTTTGTTTTGTCAAATGGAAATTTTTTATTATGAACACTGCAAGTGTATATTATTTAGTTTTTTAGAAATAAATTTTTATTTAGAGTTGATTTTTTGAGATTTTTGTTTAGATCATTGTCAAAATGTGCCTTGTCAAAATGTGCCAGATGAGTGCAATTTTGAATAATGTTTAAAGTATATTCTTGGAAGATGTCAAAAGTAATGTTTTGTTTTTAAAAATTTTTAAAAACAAATATCAAAAGATACAAATAGCTAAATATACATAGGTTATAAAGTGATTGTGAGAAATAAGGTAGACTAAGGTTTATTAATATACTTTTAATTATTTGGTGTTTATGTCTTGTTTTTTGTTTAGTTTGTTCAGATTGTTGAAATAATCAAAAAAAATTGCTAAAGATGCTCAACTCTTGCGAAATTAATTTAAAATGATAAGTAAGTCTGTTAAGAAATGGGAGTTGATGCAGTGAATAGTTTTCTTTCAAAGGAATTTATGTATATTGTCTATTTAATTCTAGTTTTAGTAGTATGGTATTTTTATAAATCTAATGTATTAAAAAGACTTTTAAGGGATTTTTGGCGAAACAAATGGTTTTTTGCGGTAACATTTGTTGTAACGATTGGCGTTGTTTTGATGATGACGCCGTTTACTGCGCTTGTTTATTATGATGAGCCTCAGTATGTTGTGTCTGCTCAAAATCTCATAGAAAAAGGTAATAGTCTTATTTGTGCTAAAAGAAACGAATTTGGATGCCAAGCTTATTATTTGACGCCAACGGGCATTGGAATTTTCCCGATATATTCCTTTTTTTATTCACAGGATTATCATTTGTTTTCGTTTAAGATTTCGGTTTTTAATATTTTAATGCATTTGTTTGGGAGTGTTATTTTGTTTTCTATTGGTAGAGAGCTTTTTAAGAAAAAACTGATATCATATATTTGTGCAATTTTTGTTTTGTTTGCACCATTTAGTTTGATTCATTCTTCAAGTCCTACTGCGATTATTTTTGCTAATGTTTTGTTTTTGTTATCAGTTTATGGTTTTGTGTTATATGTTAATGGAAAACAAAGAAATAGGAATGAAAGGGTTTTAGAGGGTTTTTGTGAGTTAGGCACAATACGTTCAGAAGCACTAGAATTAAATGCCTTTAAGGGGGGATTGGCAGAGTCAATTTCTTTGGAGAGAAGTGCTCTTGAGAAAAGGCAAACAGAGTCAGATTCTTTGAAGATAGATGCTGTTAAGAAAAGGTTGGCAAACTCAGATTCTTTGGAGAGAAGTGCTCTTCAGAAAAGGCAAACAGAGTCAGATTCTTTGAAGATGGATGCTGTTAAGAGGAGTTCAGCAAACTCAGATTCTTTGGAGAGAAGTGCTCTTGAGAAAAGGCAAACAGAGTCAGATTCTTTGAAGATAGATGCTGTTAAGAAAAGGTTGGCAAACTCAGATTCTTTGGAGAGAAGTGCTCTTCAGAAAAGGCAAACAGAGTCAGATTCTTTTGAAGAAGATTTGGAGGGATTTAGAGAAACTAAGGATGCGAGTGAGATTAGTTTTTTTGTGCTGTTTTGTTTGATTTTGTTAAGTACTATTAGGGTTGAGTTTATTGTTCTTTTGTTTTTGTCGATTTTGTATTTTTTGTTTGATTTTTTCAAGGGTGATAGTTTTAAGTATTTTATGAGAAAGGGGTTTAAAGTAATATTTAAAAAATATAAGGCTAGGTTTGTTTTGTGTGTGTTTTTGGGATTTGTTTTTTACTCTTTGATTATTTTTTTTAATTGGTATCAGTCATCGTTTTTCACTACCAGAGGAGACATTCCCTTTTTTGATTTGAATGATATTTTTTATTATTTTACCAGTACTCCTCTGGCATTTTTGAATTTATTTTTTGCACTCTCAGTTTTTGTGTTTGTTAGGCATTGTAAGGAGACTTTAAGGAATAGAACTGCTCAAAATCTTTTTAAGTTGCTTTTGGCGATTTTTATTTTTTATGTTTGCTTTTTTTCTATTAAAAGTACAGGCCAACAGTTTAGATATTTTATTCCGATTACATCTGTTTATATTCTGATTTTGAGTGCAGGCGTTGTTTATTTTTTTGAACTGGTTTTTAAAAGAGTTTTTGAGAGAATATTTGGAAGTAAAGTAAATGTTAAATGGATTGTGTTTGTTGTTGTTTTGTTGATTTGTGTGAATTTTATTGGGTATGCACGTTTGGAAAAGGTTAATATTATAGATTCAAGGAGATGTGATCGTTTGCTTTTTAATTATGCTTTGAGTGATGAGTTTAAGGAGTTGATTTTAGATATTAGTACAAAGGATACCTATTTTTATTCTACAACGCCTTTTGTGTTTGGTTTGATTAATGTTACAAGTTATACTGGGAACTTTGAGATCGCACTTGATCATCTAGTGCAGGGAGATGATGTGTATTATTTTGGTAATTATTTTAAGACAGAGTTTGATAATGATAAGAAATTCTACCTTAATTATTTGGATAGTTCAGTTCAGATGTGTCCGAATTATGGGCTTGCTTTAGTTAGTATTGTTAAAAGAAAATAGGGGGATGAAGACAGAAAGTAAGAGAATGATGTTAGTTTGGATATTTATTTCATGAGATTATTTTATCCTTTGGAGATACTTTGTGTTTATTATTTTTAGGTATTATGCATCTATGTTTTTGGCTAAAAGAGCATTTTCTTCAATGAATTTTCTTCTAGCTTCTACTTCTTCACCCATTAGGATGCTAAATATTCTGTCTGCCTCTATTGCATCTTCTATTTTGACTTTTATTATTTTTCGTGTTGCAGGGTTCATTGTTGTTTCCCAAAGTTGTTCTGGATTCATTTCTCCAAGACCTTTGTATCTTTGGATGTTTATGTTCTCCTGACCCATTTCGTTTTGCGCTTTTTTTAATTCTTCTTCAGTGTAAAGATACCTTATATCTGCACCTTTTGAAGCTCTGTAAAGAGGAGGCTGAGCTATGTAGATGTGGCCTGATTCTACTAGCGGTTTTAGGTATCTAAAAAAGAATGTTAATAAAAGTGTTCTTATGTGTGCTCCGTCTACATCTGCATCAGTCATTATTACAATTTTGTCATAACGAAGCTTTGATATGTCAAAGTCAGTTCCAATTGAAGTTCCAAAGGCTGAAACCATGGTTACGATTTCACGATTTGATAGCATTTTTTCAAGCCTTGCTTTTTCTACGTTTAGGATTTTTCCTCTTAACGGAAGTACCGCTTGAATGTGTCTGTCTCTTCCTTGTTTTGCTGAGCCCCCTGCGGAGTCTCCTTCTACTATGAAAATCTCTGTTTGCATTGGGTCTCTTGAGGTGCAATCTGCAAGCTTTCCAGGTAAAGAGCTTCCTTCAAGTATCCCTTTTCTTCTGACAAGCTCTCTTGCTTTTCTTGCTGCGTCTCTTGCCCTTGCTGCAGTAACTGCTTTGTCTATGATTGTATTTATTACGCCTGGATTTTCTTCAAAGAATTGGCTTAGCTTTTCAAATACTGCGCTTTCTACTATGCCTTTTATATCAGAATTTCCAAGCTTTGCTTTAGTCTGTCCTTCAAATTGAGGATTTGGAATTTTTATTGAGATAACACAACATAGCCCTTCTCTTACGTCATCACTTCCAAGTTTTAGATCAAGTTTTTTGTTTTTATCAATATATGTGTTTATGCTTTTTGTAAGTGCTGCTTTAAAACCTGATAGGTGTGTTCCACCTTCAATGGTGTTTATGTTATTTACAAAGGAAAATATGTTTTCGTTGTAGGAATCAGTGTATTGTAATGCAACTTCTACAATGTTTTCTCCTTCTTCTCTTTTGAAAAATATTACTGGATGAAGAACGGATTTTCCCTGATTTAGATAATCCAAAAAGCTTTTTAGGCCGTTTTCGTATAAGAAGCTGTTTTTCTTTACCGGATTTTCTCTTTCATCAACTATTGTGATGCTTATTTCAGGTGTTAGAAATGCTAGCTCTCTAAGTCTTGATGATAGTATTTCAAATGAGAATTGTGTTGTTTCAAATATGCTTGGGTCTGGATAAAAGGTAATCTTTGTTCCAGTTTCGTTTGTTGGGATAGACCGTTCCAAAGTGGTTTTTGCATCTCCTTTTTCGTATTCTTGTTTCCAGAAGTAACCATCTCTTTTTATTTGAAGTGAAAGTTTTTCAGATAGTGCGTTTACAACAGAGACTCCTACTCCGTGAAGCCCTCCTGAAACTTTATAGGATTTTTTATCGAATTTTCCCCCTGCGTGAAGCATGGTTAATGCTACTTGGCATGCTGGGATGTTTAGGTCTTTATGTGTGTCAACAGGAATTCCTCGACCATCATCAGATACTGTTACACTTCCGTCGCTATTTATTGCAACCAAGACGTTTTTGCAATAGCCTGCCATTGCTTCGTCTATTGCATTATCGACAAGCTCATATACAAGATGATGAAGGCCAACTGCAGATGTTGATCCTATATACATTCCAGGTCTTTTTCTTACAGCGCTAAGACCTGTTAAGACAGTTATGCTTTCTGCATTATAAGAAGGCTTTATTTGAGCAATATCTGAAGAAGTAAGAACGATGTTTTGAATTTGATTCTCTTTTGAAGTGTCTGATTTTATTATGCTATTTGCAGTTGATTCTTTTAATGCGTTAGGCTGATTTTGCTCTTCCATTGATATTTCCACCCAAAAAATTTAAGTTTTAGCTTGAAAAGGCTTAATTATGCGTTTGTTCAAAGTGATATTATGTGTTTATTCTAAGTGTCATTATGCACTTGTTCTATGGGATATTACATATTTATTCCAAGTGTCATTATGCGTTGTTCTAAGTGATATTATGTGTTTATTCCAAGTGTCATTATGCGCTTGTTCTAAGGGATATTATGTGTTTATTCCAAGTCTCATTATGCGTTTGTTCAAAGTGATATTATGTGTTTATTCCAAGTGTCATTATGCGCTTGTTCTAAGTGATATTATGTCCGTATTTTAAGCTTCATTATGAATGTTATTATATTCTTGATTATACGATTTATCTCTCTGAAAAAGAAATATTAGGCTTATTTATAAATCTTTGGATTAATTTCTCGTCGATAAAAGAATTAATTAAAAGGATTTAAAAAGACTTATTTAGAAAGAAGGTAAAGAAATTAAAGAAATTAAAAAAAGCAAGATAAAATGTAAAAAAAATAAATTCACCACCTTTATTTCCAATAGCCCTCAGGTAGTTTGGGTGGAGTTACTTTCATATCGCTTATATCAATATCAAGTTTCAGTTCATTAATGCTGAATTCTTCGGTTTGCATTTTGCCGGCAAAATCAACAAAAGTGTCAACTACTTTTCTTGCATAATCTGCCGTAATCTGTTTAGGATCTTTTAGTAGGTTAGATAGCTCGTACACATTACCTATGATTACAGTCTCTTTGGTGAATTTATCGCTTTCATTCTCCTTTGCATAACTATCTATTATTTCAACATCATAACTCTTAATTGTTGAGAGTAACTCTTCTATTCTAGATTTTCTTTCAGTAGATATTTCTCTTGTAAAATCTCCTAAGGATTCAGCTTGAGTTATCGCTTCTAAGTAAAGCTCTTTTACTTCTTTAGGTTGCACTTTGCTCATTAAATTAGCAAGTAATTCTATAGAACACACAGGGAAATAACGAACAATTTTTAAATTATCTATCTCTACTTCTCTAGTTGATTTTACATAAGGGTCAAATCCCTTTCCAAGCACATCACTTACATATTCATTTTGATATAATGGATCAGAGTTTTCACCAGCCTTGGCACGTTCAAATAACCGTTTAAGGAGTGCATCCAGTTGATCCCCATCTGAACCATGACTTTTTCCATCCTGCGAGTTTGTCATATTTAAATCACCTAAACCTATTGTATTTATTTTAAATATATAAACTTAATCACAATATGAAGTGTAAAATGTTGAAAAGTAAGACAGATTTTAGAAGGATTACAAATCAGTCTGTGTAATTCACTGGTTTTTGCTTTTTTATACTTGGTTTTTTACTTTATTTTTAGGCACTAAATCCTTAATCTGGCCAAAGACCATTATTACAAACGACTCAACCATAATAATACTTTCCTTCATGCTTTTGCTTTACATCAAGCTGTGAGCCTTCTTTATTTGCTCTTGGACGCTTTGAATCTATATCCCTTCTAAATGTTATTTCTAGCTCTTTTAGGAAGCTATTCATTCCCTCTTCCATATTTATTGGTCCAATACAATCTCCATTGATCGAAGGCTTGCCTTTAAAGACAAACAAAAGGCTTGAAACATTATCAATAAAAAGAAGATCGTGATCAATTATTACTGCAGATTTTTCCTTGATATCAATTAGTGTAGAGATTGTTTTTGCAACAATAAGTCTTTGTTCTACATCAAGATATGCGCTTGGCTCATCTAGTAAGTATATGTCGGCGTCTGCACTTAGCGTTTTTGCAATCATTACCCGCTGAAGCTCTCCTCCTGATAATTCTGAGAGTTTTCTGTCAAGCAAAAGGTCAAGCTCAAAGGGCTTTATTAATTGGCTTGAGAACTGCGAGATTGCATCTTTTAGGAATAGTCTAACAATTTCATCATTTTTAACTTCAATGTATTGTGGCTTATAAGATATTTTTGCCTCTTTTGAGATCTCGCCTAAATCAGGCTTAATCTCTCCTGCAAGTATTCTCATAAGGGTAGTCTTTCCAATTCCGTTCTCTCCTAAAACACCAATCATCCCTTTTTTTGGAATCTGTCCATCTGAGGCATTCATGTTAAAATTGCCAAGTTTTTTTGAAAGGCTTTGCCAAGAGATTATGGACTCTTCTTTTTTGAGCATTAAAGGAGGCCTTGAGTAGAATTTTAATTCGTGGTCTCTAAATCTTATATTTTCTTCTTTTAAAAAGCCTAAGAGATAGACATTGATTCCATCCCTTATGGTTTTTGGAAGGCTTACTACACCATAAACTCCTGGCTCTCCGTAAAGTATGTGAACTATATCTGCCATGTAGTCCAAAACTACAAGGTCGTGTTCTACAACAAGAATTGAGATTTCAGGGTTTAGTTGGCTTCTTAGAAATTTAGCTATTGCAATCCTTTGTTTTATATCCAAAAAGGAAGTGGGCTCATCTAAAATGAATACATTAGCTTTTTTCAAAAAGCATCCTGCAATTGCTATCTTTTGAAGCTCTCCACCAGAAAGCTCATTTATTTTTCTATCAAATATATTTTCTATTTTCAATAGAGATGAAATCTCTGATAGCTTGTTTGTTTCGTCTGCTTTCATGAGAAGGTCTTTTACAGTGCAAGAATACCTTTTTGCTAAAAGGTCCACTTTTTGAAGTTTGTAACTAATTGTTATCTCTTTTCTTTTAAGTTTTTCAAAAAAGAGTTGGGCTTCTGTCCCTTTGAATTTATCTATAAGCTCATCAAAGCTTTGGTTTTCATCGTGATCTTCAGAACCGAAATTAGGTTTTAAAAGCCCAGCAAGAATCTGGATTGCTGTTGTTTTTCCAATTCCATTTCTTCCTATAACACCTACTACTTTTCCAAATACAGGAAGTGGTAGATTATACAAATGAAAGCCATTCATCCCATACCTGTGAATAGGGTCTTTTTGAAGCTCTGAGGGGAGATTAATTATTGAGATTGCTTTAAAGGGACATCTGTTTGAACAAATACCACATCCTGTGCATTGTAATTCATCTATTGAAGCCTTGCTATGATCATCTTTAGATATGCATTCTTCCCCCATTCTGTTAATTGGACAAAGTTTCATGCATAAATCATTACAGCTTAAAGGATTACATTTCTCTTTTTTTATTACAGCTATTCTTTTTTTACTCATATTAAATTAAGAATTATCTTTTATTTAAAAATTAATTGATTAGAAAATGTTTTTGATAGCAAATGTTTAGCAAAAAAGCGGTTTTCAAGCAAGTATTTAGACTTTTTTAGGATTTTACTCAAAGGTTAAAAACATCTATTTTTTTTCCATCACAATAAAGAGTAATATCCCTAAAAACTTGGTCTAGATGAATGGAAGCAAAAACTCTTCCAGAAAACCAGTAATTTGAGCCTAGCGCAATATGTGCAGTTCCTAAAACTTTTTCATCAATGATAGTTGTGCCTATTATTTTTGCACTGGGGTTTAGTCCAATTCCAATTTCTCCAATTTTATTAATTCCAAAGTGCCCCTGTTTGGAGTTTTCTTTTTTTTTAAGACAATCATAGAGATCATGAGCAGCTTTTCCTCCAGAGATTGAAAGAACGCTCCCTTTACTAATCTTTATTTTAATTTGTTCTGATTTTGATTTTATTAGGTTTACACCTGAGACAAATCTTGAGCTTCCATCGATTACTACTATGCCATCAACCTTATCTTTATTTGGAGCAAAAAATACTTCTCCACCTGGAAGGTTACCGCCTAAACCGACTTTCTCATACATCCCATCACTACTTATTGCAAAACTGTTGCTTTTATCTGCGATAATATCAGTTCCTGCTTTGCTTGTAATTCTAACTGTTTCGCTACAGTTTAAAATATCCCTTAATTTATTGTGTTTTAATCGCATCTTAGGATAATCAACATCTAAGGCATTTAAAAGATAGGGAAAATATTTCAAAGAGATGTAGCCCAAACTTGATGTCGTTGTGAACCTATGGCCTTTAGTTGAACAAAACCTCCTAAAAGATTGCCCTATTGTTGAAAGCGTACCAAGCCTATCTGATAAGTTTAACATCACAATGCTTTTATCAGGTAAAAGTTTTAAAGCTGTCTGCAGGTCTTCTGATGGGGGCTTTTTACCTATTCCTACTTCATCAACCATTAAAATTGGACGTATACCAAGCTTTAATGCAGAAAGATAGTAGCCAGCAGTAACCATGGGGGCAATTGTATTTTCTTCAAATCCACTGTCCCCAACAAGCATCAAATGGTCCCCTTTTTTTAAGTCTAAAGCACCCTTCAGAATTCTTTTTAATATAGGAACATAGTCTGAAACCAAATCGAAAAATCCCTTGCGTTTTAAGAATTGTATACTTTGGATTTGGTTCATTTTAGACTCTTTTTAAAAAACTTATTTTTAAAATTAACGATTTTGTAAAATTAAAAGCCCAAAAGTAAAAAATGTATGTTGAGTAAACCACACTTGTTTGTTTTGAAAAAAAACTAAAATAGAAAAATAGTGTAATGCTTTTAAGAGAACATTATTTTTAGGATCTTATATCTATTAATTACGGCATATTAACTTCAAACATCAACACAGACTTGTGCTATGTATCTTGAGTTTGTTAAAGTGATCTTTAAGTTATGTAAGGTTATTGCTTTTATGTGAACCTTAGATGCTTTTTTATTGATATTTGAGCCAAAGCATTCACAAAAAAGCTTGTATTCATTTTCAAGAATGTTATTTTGAATATTATTTTGACTAGGATAATTTTTCTCTTCAATTTTTAGGGTAAAATCTGAAAAAAACATCTCCTTGGTATCAATTAAAAGAAGTATTTTTGATAAAAAATCATAAAGTAGTATCTCAGGTTTTCCAAACATTTCAAATTTAACACACTTAATCTTAGGCACCATGTTAATATCGCAAGTAATAGATGACAAAGCTAAAGCACACGAAGAAAAAAGCGTATTTAGATCCTTTCCATACCCTTCAAAAGAGATATCAGATTTTATGTTGTCAACTATGCGAAAATTTTGCGGATAGTTATTTTTTATAGAGGGATTTTTCATTTTCAAATCATTTAAGATTAATATAAATTAATGCAAAACCTCGGCATAAATGGCGAAGTTTTTCGTGAATAGTCGAGGTTAATCCTTGCATGAATCCGTCTATTCAAACTTTTGGCTTGAAAAATCAACAACCTCATCCTAAAAGGCATGGTATGTTGGTAATATAAAAGCATGCGCTGTATTAAAGCGAGGTTGTTGATTACAAAAAAGCGTACCGAGTCCTTTTGTTGAAACACGAGGTATGCTTTTCTATTGACCAAAGTATGCAAAATGAGCGAGGATTTCATGAAATCAGTTATTAGGCCCATTGATTTAAAATGTTTTAAATGGATTGGTTTTAAAATGAATTAGTTTTTTAATACAAAGATATAATGGCCTTCTTCAAAAGGCTCTAAACAACGATAATCAACAAGCGTCATATTTTTCTCCAATATGGGCTTAATCTTTGAAAAGACAGCCTTTGGGCTTAAACGTACATCAATACTCCTTGTTTTAAGCGATAATATTCCAAATCCGCCGTCCTTTAGGATAATTTTACAGTTCTCAAAAAAAATATCTATTTGATCTTTTTGAGAGATATCTTGAAATATCACATCACAAATTCCTGTTATTGGAAAATATGATTTAGGATATCTTGCATCGGCTAGTATTGGCAGGATATTTTCTCTTTGAAGGGATAGGAAATAAAGTTTTTTTGCAGGGATATCTGAAAACTCTATTGCGAAAACTATGCCTTCTTCCCCCAATATATCGGAGACATGGCTAACAGTAGTCCCACTAGAAGCTCCAAGGTATAAAACTCTTTTACCCGGCAAAATTCCAATCTGAGAGATTCCATTATGTATTGCTGAACATATTTTAGAGCGTTTTGGGTCCCAGAAACGATAGGCTTCATCATTAATGTTTATAATTTTTTCACCATACACGCTTTTGAAATCAACGCTTTTGGTGTATAATGAAAGCCCTTTTTTATAACTATTAAATCCTGAAGAATCGTAGTAAACTCCTTTGAAGTGTTTATACTGCTCTAAATTAATTGACTTTATTTGAAAGGATTTTTTAAAACCATTATTTGGGTTATTAGATTGACTAAAAGATTTTTTTGTTCTATTGATTTTTTTGGCATCAATCTTTGATGAACTCTTTATTGCTGAATTCTTTTTTGAAAAGCTATTTTTTGAAGGATTTTTGATTGATAAATCTTTGTTGTGATAATTATTATTACTACCTGCTGTTAAATTAAAACCATTAGAATAAACATTATGATTATTCGTTATAGATTTATTATTTGCGATAGGTCTATTACTCGCTTGAAGATTTTTATAAGAATGAGATTTTTTGTTTGCATTAATATTTTTAGGGTTAAGACTTTTACTAGGGCTAAGGCTTTTAGTAGTGCTAAGACTTTTGGGACCAAATCTTTTTTGGTTGTTTTTATTAAATTCTTTTCCATATACTTTTCTTTTAGGTTTCATTTAATATCACATTAAATCTTGATTGCTAATAACTTTTTGTTTTTGGATCATGGTTTGAACTAAATTTTTTTTACATTGTTTCTTTATATTATATTGAAAAATTTGATAAAAAATCTTTTTGAGTACTTTCAAAGTGAATATTTTTATTTGAAAGGTTATAGCTTTTCAGCTAATTTTAAAAGCTCTTTTTTTATTTTTTCAGATATTTTATTATCTTTAATATTGTTATTTGTTATATCAATCTCAGAATTTGTTTTGCAAGGTTTTGTTTTTGGTATTTGTTTTTTGGATGAAAATTGGTTTTGTGAATTTGTTTTTTGCTCAGCAATATTTTGTTTATTGCTATATTTATCCAAAGATTCATTATTTAAATTTTTAGGGAGATTACTATTTTTATTATGTTCATTACTGATAATGCTATTACTATTATCACTATTTCTATCAGAACATTTATTCACAAAACCATTGTTAGATTGAAGAGTATCAATATCTAGATATTCGCTAAAAAAGTCAACTTTAGCACAAATAGATATTTTATTTGCAAGTATTCTAGCAGCTTTACCTTGATTTTTTCTTTTAGCTCTTAAAACAAAGGAATGGTTGTAAATATATCCGTGCTTTGGGTTTCGTCCACCTGATTTTAAGAATCTAAAAAAAGCATTTTCTGCCCCGAGTAGTTGAATTGTTGATGCAGGCATTTTCGCAAGTCTTTTTAAAGATCCGGCTTTTGATATTAATTTGGATGCTATAATCTCGCCTAACAAGTTATAGAGATTTGGAGATATTATTAATAGTTTTGATCTTAAGAAATTTAACATCTCTTCTTTTAGTTTAAACAGATAACTTAAAGACTTTGAATAAGATATTATGATTTTATATGATGCGTCATCAAAAGGTTTTGCAAGGGGTTCCTTTTGAATCCAAGTGGTTATTTCTTCAAAGGATGTGCATTCTAATTCGGAAACAAAAAGGGCTGGATCCTTTTGAGAAGATATTTTTTGGGGAATGAATTCAAATAGGGCCTCTTGGGCTCTTTTAGAAATCTTATTTATCGAGTCATCTAGTTCTTCAATGCTTTTAACACTTGAAGATATTAGATTAAAATCTGGTGAATTAAGAGAAGCGTTGTTTTCAAAGATATTGAGAATCAATTCTTTAGATTTGGCAGATTCTTTTTTGTTTAAACTTAATTCATCTATTGTTGATTGTGCTTTTTGAAGAAGGTTTTTATCCTCAGAAATTTTTGCTTTTAAGATATTATCGTTATCTGGTGTCGTTAATTCTTTACATCCTAAGATCATTGAATTTTTATACTTTTTTAGCAGGGATCTTTCTTTATCCAGTATGGATTTGTTCATCAATTCTTTTAGATCATCTAAGGTTATAGGTATTCTTTCAATTATTTCAAAGTTGTTGTCAAAAACTATTACACCTAAGATACAGGAGTAAATATAATTAGTTACTTCAATTGTTTTTGCCATTGAATAATTTACCTTTGTTATTTTTTAAGTTTTTATATGTAAGCTTATTTATTTGGTGTGCTTGTTTAATATGTATTTATATGATGCATGCGCACAGTAGGTGATTGGACAAGATATGTTTAGGGAAAATGTGTATACGATATATATTTATGTGATGCATGCGCACAGTAGGTGATTGAGCAATGCATGATTAGGGGATATGTGAACTTGAGGGGTAATTTGTATTTTGGCTTTTTTTGTTATTTATAAATTGTTCTAAGAAGTTACACACTCTATTTTAATAATTTACACGCTTTGTTCTAATGACTTATGTGCTAGATTATAGGAATTTATATACAATAGATTTACAATAGATTTTAGGACTGTGCAGTTTAAATGGGCATTATTGGGTTAGTTTAAGGAAAAATTTTCAAAAAATAGTTAAATCAGTTATATTAGTGTCATAGATATCGTTATCGTTTTGGTTATTGTTTTTTTTTAAGTATTTTTGCTAATTATGATGAGTTATTGTAATAATTACGTTGTTTTTTGCAATTGTTACTGTTATTATTGTTATTATTATTTGGTTGTTTGTTGTATTATTTCATTTAATCACAATAAATGCTATTATTAAAATTATGAGGGTTTTAAAAAAGATCAAAATGGATTGTGAGAAAATAATTTCAGGAGAAATAATTACTGCTGATTTTGATATTGTTTCAAATGAGTTGGCAATCCACCTTTTTGTTAAGGGGGTTGATTCTAAGAAGTACTTGTTAAAAGATTATAATTTCAAGCCTTATTTTTTGCTTTTAGGAGAAAATATTGAGGTTTTAAAGAAGAAAATAGAAGGGTTTGATATTAGGATTAATTATAGTCAAGATGATAAGAATGACAATGACAAGAATAAATCTGAAAAAGTGGGATTGAAAAATGAAGAAATTGGTTATGTAACAGGTATTGATATTGTTGAAAAAAGAGTAGGCCTTTATGATAAGAAGCTTTTGAAGATATATGTAAATTCTCCAAATAGCTTGATTAGAATTAAGGATGAGATATTAAAAAAACTAAGTATTGATAGAGTAAATGAGAAAGGAAAGGATAATATTTTTGTGTTTGAACATGATATTCCTTTTGAAAAAAGATACATTTTAGATAATGGTCTTACTCCTTTTACCCAGTATGATTTTGTGTGTAAAATACGACAAAAAGAAACAAATGATAAAGATAATGAAGATAGTGGGTTAAGTGATGAGTTATTGATTAATAGCACAATAAAGGTAAATAAGGGGTTTAATGGTGAGTTGAAGGATAATATAAATTCTACTAAAAAAAAAATAAGTGTAACTGGAGATTTCAATGATGAAAAGTATAATCAAAAAGATAATATTGATTGTTTTGAGATTCTAAGAATTATTAAAAAGCCAGATAAACATCAAAAGCAAAAAGATTTAGAGGGTATAAAGAAGAATACTGGCAGTAGTGATTATAGTAATAGTATTGTTGGTAGTGAGCATAATAACGATAACAATACTAATAAGCAAAGCAATTTGGGATATTCTTTGATTGCTTTTGATATTGAAACTTATGTTTCAAGGATTGATGAGATTAATCCAAAAAAGGACCCTATTCTTATGATAACTTTAGTTGGGGAACTTAATGGAAAAGAGGTTAATAAAGCATTAGTTTCTAAAATAATTGAACTTGATAAGATAAAAAAAAGCATTAAAGAGATCGAGATTGATAAAAGAGATATTGAGTTTTTTGAAGATGAGAAATCAATGATTGAGAGGTTTTTTTTGATTGTAAAAGAGATGTCGCCTGATTTTTTAGTTGGTTACAATTCAGATAGTTTTGATCTAAGGTTTATTTCTGAAAGGACTAAGATGTTGAAAATAAAAATGGACTTTGGTTATTTAGGTGAAAAGTTTAAGGAGAGTCAAGGTAATGATTTTTTCTTTAAAATTCCAGGGATTGTTAATTTTGATTTGTATAAATATCTGAAAAGGGCAGGAGGGAGAAGTTTAAATGTTGAAAGTTATTCTTTGAATGATGTTTCTAAATATCTTTTAGGGGAACAAAAGATTGATTTAGACCCGCTTGAATTAACGAAATATTGGGATGATAAGAATCAAGTAAAGATTTTAGAATTTGTAGGTTATTGCCAGAGGGATAGTTTTCTTACTTTTAAGATTGCAAAGAATATGTTGCCATCATTAATTGAACAATCAAAGATATTAAGTCTTTTGCCTGAAGACACTTCAAGACTTAGTTTTTCTCAGCTTGTTGAATGGTTTTTAATTAGAAAGTCTTGTGATTGGAATTATCTTATACCAAATAGGCCTGATAATAAGGAAATGATAACAAGAAGAAGTAAAAGGTTTGAGGGTGCTTTTGTTTTTCAGCCAAAGCCTGATTTGTATCAAAAGATTGCAGTTTTTGATTTTAGAAGCTTGTATCCTACGATAATAATTAGTCATAATATTTCCCCAGAGACTTACAATTCTTTAAATCCTAAGGATAAGTGTATTAAGGTTCCTGATAGCAAAGATTTTTTTAATAATGATAAGAAAGGATTTTTATCAACTGCACTTGATGAGATTATTAGTAAAAGAATTTTTATTAAAGAACAGATTAAAAAGATTAAAGATAAAGAATCTTTTGAGTTTAAGTTACTTTATGCCCGAGAACAAACTCTTAAAACAATTGCTAATTCAGCTTATGGATATTTGGGATATGAGAGAGCAAGGTGGTATTGTTTTGGATGTGCAAAAGCTGTTACGGCCTTTGGAAGACACTATATTCATAATGTTATTGATTCTGCAAATGAAAGTGGGTTTATGGTTCTTTATTCAGATACTGATTCTGTTTTTATACAGCTTAATAAAAAAAGTATTGATGAGGCTAAAGATTTTGTTAACGAAATTAATAAAAAACTTCCAACAGGAATGGAACTTGAGTATGAAGGGTTTTATAAGAGCGCAATATTTGTATTTTCAAAGGGCGGGAATGAGGGTGCTAAAAAAAGATATGCACTTATGGATGAACATGGGAATGTAACTATTAAAGGTTTTGAGACTATTAGAAGAAATTGGTCTAATCTAGGAAAGAAACTTCAACGTGAGGTTTTAAGGATTATTCTTGACAAAAATGATGTTAAGAAAGCTATTGGTTTTGTTATGCAGACTATTAAGGATGTAAGAGAAAGAAATGTAGAATTAAGTGATTTTATGATTACTACAAAATTGACTAAAAAGATTTCAAATTATTCTTCAAGGGGACCACATGTTGCAGCTGCAATTAAAATGAGAGAAAAAGGATTGAGTGTGGAACCTGGAACTCTGATTAGATACATTATCGCAAAGCCTAAGAATGCTAAAAATAAACAGAGAATAAGTGATAATGTGATGCTTTTCGAGGATGCTTGTATTGATGATTATGATGAGGAGTATTATATTGAAAAACAATTGATTCCTGCAGTTGAAAGCATTTTTAAGACTTTGGGAAAGGATATTGATGAAAAGAAGGGTAAACAGACTAATCTTTCAAGTTTTTGATTGGGAAAAGATATCTAACTGTGATTTATGCTTGAAAATTATTAATTTGTATCTATTTATTTTTTTTTATAAGTTTGTTTTGAAAAATAGATAGTTATAAAAATAGAAACAGTATAAGAAAATATAATTGACCTCTGTATGTAAGCCTTTGCAATCTTTTAGCATTAAGATGTTAAATGGATTTGAAAGTGATTTTTAAGAGGGCAGGAATAAATAGCATATTTGAATGGAATAAAAAGGTGGTGATTTGATGAGCAGACCAGCCGATTTTAATAAGGAGCTTGAAAAGTATATTGATAGGAGAAAGATTAATGATATGCCTTTAAAAAAAGGAAAAAATAGACGGGAAGAGCCCGATATTGATGAAGAGACAAAAAGAGCTATTGAAGATTATTCAACAGAAGAGAAAGTAAAGGTAATTGAGGGAGAAGATAATTCTGTTTGGGCTAAGATTGTAGGATTTTTTTCTTCTGTTTTTGGGTCTAAAAATGAATATGAAGAGGATGTTTTAGATGAACAGAGTCCTTGTGAGGATTACGATGAAAGTGACAAAGAGGTTGAGGGAATTATTCAACAAGATGAAGAGATTGAAGAACAATATAGGCCTAAAAAAGGTTTTTTTGCAAGAATTTTTGGAAGGACTAAATGGCAAGAGAGTGAACTTGAGCAAGATATTGAACAACTTAGAAGAGATTGCGATGAATATCTAGAGGATATTGATATGCTCTCAAGTGAACTTAAAAGGACTTTTAAGGTGACAAATTCTATTATTACATCGCTTTCTGATAGATATATTGAGAAGATAAAGAAGAGTGAAGAGTTTAAGGAGTATAAGCAAATCATCTCAAGGTTTAATGCTTATAAGAGAAATAAGAATAAAAAAGAGCAAGAGGAGTAAAATAAATATTAGGGTTTTTTGTTTTTTTTAGTTTATTTTATTCTAGGAGAGGGTTTAGTTTTTTAAAGGATGAAACTAGGCCGAAAAGCTCTTTTTTTGAAGGGTTTAGGGATTTAAACATTATTGATTTCTTGATTATAGAGTTAATATTGGAGTTAAACTTTTCAGTGATTTTCTTGCTGATGTTTATTCTTTCAATTTGCGAATAGATTAATAATTCTTCGTATGGGACATCACAAAATAGAAATATTTGTTTTTGCTTTGTTTGTTTTTTACCGAAGGGGCGTAAATCCTTTGTTTTTGAAGAAAGTTGTGAACAGAGTTGTATTTTTGATTCTTTAAAGATTCCGGTTGTTATTTTGTGTGTTATTTCTTCAAGGGAGTCAACTATACAGATTATTTGCTTTTTAGGATTTTTCATTAAATCAGTGCTAGGTTGTTTTTTTGAAGAAGTACTTTTGAATGATATATTGTCAAGAGATCTATTTTTAATTGAAATGAAGCGCTTGTCAAATATTTTTGATAGGATATAAAATGCTATTTTTTTGTTTAAGGTTTCTCCTTTTAAGTAAAGGATATCTTCTTTATCTAAGGGCCCAAATGTTTTTATGTTTTTTTTTACCCTTGATTCTATTAGTCTTTTAAAACAATTATCGCAAAGGGCTAGTTTGGAATATTCAAATGTTTTTAGAGAGTTATTTTTATTCTGACAATGTGAGCATTTATTCATTTGTTTGCCCTAATCTCTTCTGATATTTAAAGTTTTAGAGGAGGGCCTATGTGATGTAACTACTTAACAATACTAAAAAACAGAAATATTTATATATATGTGATTGTTTACTACGTTAAAGGAGCGATATTTAGGAGGGTTATGTGGTTTATACGTTCGCTTTATAACGATTTTTCATGTTCAGTTCTATATAGCAGACCACCTCTTCCTTGGGAGGGTTTAAAGCCTCCCAAGGGCTTTTTTTAATGTATTTTGATAACTTTAACTTGATTTCATGACTCAGTTATTCGCATACTTAGATTTTTTTCAAGCTGAAAGTTTGAATGGGTGGATTCATGCAAGGATTAACCTCAACTATTCGCGAGATGCCTTGGAATTTATACTGGGGTTTTTCATTTTAAATTTCTGAGATTTTATTTTTATAATGCAGATTGTTTTTATATCTTTTAATTGTTATATTTGACGTATAAATTCAATAGTATTTTAATTAGTTTTTAGTGTTTAAGGTTTAAAGGCTATAAAGGTTTAAAGGCCATTAGCGAGGGGGTTATTTTTGTTATTTAAGAGCAAGATTTTAGTGGAGAAATATAGATTGGAGAAGTTTAGATTTAATTGATTGAGAATATTTTTAAGGATTATTTTTGGTGTTTTTTGTTTTTTTAAACTCTTAGAACTCTTAGTAATGTTAGTTTAAGATACGAGTATTTTAGGACAAATATTAAACAATCATCAATAAATACAAAAGTTTTAAATATTAAAGAAGACAACGAATAATAAGGTTAATTGTAAAGGTGAGATCAATATGACTGATGATGAGAAAAAATTTTCAAGAAAGATCATAGGAAAAACTGTGATTAGTAAGTCTGCAAGGAAGTTTGGCGAGGTTGGGGATTTGGTTTTTGAGACTAAGTCTGGGGAGCTTATACATCTGCAGTTGATAAATCCTACAACCTATGCAGAGAAACTTGATTTGGAGAAGGATAAGAGCGGAAGCATTCTGGTTCCTTTTAGTGCAGTTATTGCAATTGGAGATATGGTTGTTGTTTCTGAAGAAGATATTATGTAGTTTTATTTTTCTTTTTTATACTTGTTTTAGGGTTGATGTGTTATGATAAGTGAGATAGTTGGGGAAAGCCAGATTTGGACTGAGAAGTACAGGCCTAAGGATTTTTCTCAGATAAGGGGACAAGATGACGTTGTTAGTAAGGTAAAGGCTTTTGTTGAGAAAAAAAATATGCCTCACCTTATGTTTTCAGGTCCTGCAGGGGTTGGCAAGACTACACTTTCTATTGTCATTGCAAGAAAACTTTTTGGCGAAAGCTGGAAGGAAAATCTTTTGGAATTGAATGCATCTGATGAGAGAGGAATTGATGTTATAAGGGATAAGGTTAAGAATTTTGCAAGAACTAAAGCGATTGGGAATGTCCCTTTTAAGATAATCTATCTTGATGAAAGTGATGCTTTGACTACTGAAGCACAACAGGCATTAAGAAGAATTATGGAGAATTATACAAAGACCTGTAGATTTATTTTGTCGTGCAATTATTCAAGTAAGATTATTGATCCTATCCAGTCAAGATGCGCTTTGTTTAGGTTTAAGCCACTTTCAAAGGAACATATTTTTGATATTATAGGGATTATATCAAAGAATGAAAAGGTTGAAGTAACAAGCGATGGTAAGGAAGCATTGTATAAGGTTTGTGAAGGGGATTGCAGAAAGCTTGAGAATATTATGCAAGCCTGCAGTGCTGTTTCGGAAAGGATAGATGAAAAGGTAGTATTTTCTATTGGTTCTATGGCAAGACCTGATGAGATTAAAGAGATGCTTTCTAAGGCATTGATGGGAAGATTTGTTGATGCTAAGAATTTGCTTATTGATACTATGCTTAAGTATGGTCTTTCAGGGATTGATGTTATTAAGCAGATTCAATCAGAATCTTTGACTCTTCCTGTTGAGGACAGGAAAAAACTTGAGATTGTCAGGTTTTGTGGTGAGATTGAGTTTAGACTTGTTGAAGGTTCTGATCCGATTATTCAGCTCGAGGCTTTGATTGCAATGATTTGCTTTTTAGCAGAGAGATGATGATGATGACGATGATGAATATGTTGAGGATGATACCAGTCAACTGAGGGTATAAGTCAGAAAAAGAGTTTAAAATAAGATTAATAATTTCAATGACTATTTCTTTTCAATTTGTAAGGAATTTTTTATGTTTTTAAGAAATTAAAACCAGAACTCAAAAAACAAAAGGAATTGAAAGCTCCAAAAGAATTGAAAGCACTAAAGGAATTAAAAGCCCTAAAAACATCAAAATAACAAAAATAAAAAAGAAATTTAAACAAGACAACAATAATTAGAATAATATTCATAATCATGTGCTACAACAGGGCATTCAATCACATCACCACCTAGGGAGCCTACACAATAATTATAAAAATTCAGAAAAAGATTATCATTAGTTTGACTTGTTATTAATCCCACTTCCCTTGATTCTTCTGGAATAGTTTGATCAATATTCGTTTCGGAATCATCACCGATTGTCTCTTTGACGATTAAAGGAACTGAAGTGCTTGTTGAATAAAGATATTCAATTGTTATTGGAACGTTTTTAACATAGTTCCTTACACTATCCTTATTAAGCGTTAGGGTGCAATCAATTGTTGCTTTCCCGTTGTTTAGTTTTAATTGCCTTGTTCTTCCACCACTGCCACATTTTAAATCATTCCAATAGCCTGAGGTGTCTCCTATCGTTACGTTTATGTAATCAAAAGTGCGCATTAATGCAGGGTTACAGGATATATTGTCTTCGTTATTAGTACCTTTTTCTAGTTTATAGACATTACCGTTTCCTTTGTGTTCTATTACAAAGTGAAGCATTATCTTATTTCTTCCTGCACCTTCTTGTCTGAAAGAGGTAACTTGTATCGGACCACCAGAACTTGCTACATTCTTCTGACCTGAGATTTCACAAGAGGATGCTCTGCCACCTACATTGATAACGCTGTTTCCTACGCAAAGGTCTGCTGATGCATAGGTGACGTATTTATAACATAAATCAGCAACAAGGTTTGTAGTTAAAACTCCTTTCACTTTACCGTTATATTCCAGCTCCCTACCTACTTCATATAATTCAGTAGAACCTTGTAACACATTCCCTTCAAGGTCTATTCTTTTACCGTAATAAGAACCTATCTCGTCAAATTCTGTATCTTCAATCCCAAAATCCTCAGGGTAGATTCCACTAATTTTTAGTTTTGCTTCTTTATCTTTTACTTCATACTCGCCATCGTTTCGGATTTGAAGAATCATGGGTAAACTTGATTGTCTTGAATCAAGAAGGATGTTTGAGCCATAGCTTGGTTGTATCCAAGAGATAATAAGACCATTTGTCCCTCCTGCAAAAGCAATGTTTTGGGGTTGAGGCGTCTTTTCAGAGCAACCATTAAATCCAAGCAAGAGAAAACAGCAAACGGCAATCATTAGGTATTTATTCTTCATCATTTTCACCTTTTATTTATTCTTCATCCATATGTCTTATTAAAAGTGGTATTGAAACATCATCCTGATAACTATATTCTAAAGTGATCGGAAGATCCTTTATATAATTCCCAAAGTCATTACGGGTTAGTTTAATCTCACATTGAACAAGTGCCTCTCCATTTATTAGTCGAACATTGTTTCTTTTAAGACCTGTTGGAGGGTCTGTTGGTACAATTGCGATATAACTACCTGTTGGAGAGTTTTTGAAGTTTTTGCATGAGAGTACATCCCAAAATAAATCGTCAGGGTCTCCCACATAAACCTTTACTACATCCTTATTTGAAAAGCTAGGATCGCAATTGTCTTGTGCAAAAAAATCTCCTGTGGATTTATGTTCTATTTTAAATGTGATAAGGATTGTATTGTTTCTTAAAACCTCTTGTCTTGCGTTTGTAACCTGTAATGGTGCAGAAGAGCTATAAATACCAATAGGGCCATTTATTGAACAAAGCGAATCTTTCTTTGAAGGATTCACAAGACTTTGGGTTACACAAACATTTGCAGTGGCAAATGTTTTATATGGATAACATATCCTTGCCCTTATTGTTTTTATGCTGTCACCAGATACAGATTTCATATATGAAAAATCACCAAACTCTACGTATGTGCTAAATCCTTCTCTTAAAGTTCCATCACTATTTCTTTTTTTACCAATTAATTCCTCATCAATAACGTGTTTTGTAAGATCGTATGTGTATCCCTCATAATCTACATCAGAAAAATGGACACCATCTAGGGTTACTTTTATGGGTTGATTACCATCTTCGGTATTTATCGTATATTCACCATCATTTCTGATTGCAAGTATTAATGGAAGAGAACTTTGTCCTTTGTCAAATAGTATGTTACTATCTTGTGTTGGACTGGTCCATTGGAATAAAAGACCATTTGTTCCACCTACAAAAGGGCTTTGAGTAGTTGTTTTAGTAGTTGTAGAACCGCAACCAACTAGGAACGCAAGCATCAGAATCATTGCAAAACTAAAAGTTTTATTCATTAATACCACCTTGATTTAAACCAAAAACTAATTTTTGACTATTTATAAGCTAATTCTTGTGATTGGTCATTTATAACCTTTTCTATTTTTTTTCTTTAAAGCCATATTTTTTCAGGATTTACCTATTCTTCTTTTTACCTGAGACTCTTTTATTTCATAATCTTTTAAGCAAAGAAATAATTTTCAATTGCTAATACGATTTTAAAAAAATAACCTTTGGTTTTTCAAGCCGAAAGTTTCAAAGTACAGATTCATGAAATGAGATACCTCTGCATAAATGCTCTAGGCATCTAGCGAATAGTCAAGAGGTTTTTCCATGAATTTGTCTATTTTTAATTTGACTCCAAAAACCAAAGTATGCGAAATGATGCAAGATTTCATGAAATCAACAATCTTCCCCTAAATGGCAAGGTATGTTGATAATATAAAAGTATGCGCTACATTAAAGTGAGGTTGTTGATTAAAAAAAGAGTACGTAGTCCTCGTGTTGAAACACGAGGTATGCTTTTCTATTAATCAAGTATATAATTTATAGAATTATCAAGAAAGTGCTTTTTTCATTATTTTTTTTGCTTAAATCTTTTTGATAAGATTTTAGATATATTATTCTTATTTAAAGAATCTAAATGTTAGTGGAACTGAACTGAAATCAGCATATACATAATCTGCTTCAAGATTTAAAAATCTTGAGAACTGACCTGCTTGACCTTGAAAATTACATCTTATTGTAACAATCCCACTTCCTATGTTAGGTTCATTTGGAGAACAATCACCCCACTTGTCATTATCAAAATATGCTTTTATAGATAACTTCCCATAATCAGGTGATAGTGCACTTAGACTAGTACAATTTGTAATGACTGTATCTTGGCTAAATACTGCGCCGTTTCCTGAGTTTCTTAATACAATCTCAAAAGCATAACCTTCACTACTTCTTATTGGTGTGACCGATAGAAATTCTATTGGAGCACCTTGACCACCAGACAAAGAGACTGTTTGAGGGACGCATCCTGTGCCGTAGTTTTGAGCATCTGTGTTTAGACAAACATTTGCCATGGCTTTTGTTTTATACTTATAGCAGTATCTTAGCAAAAAGTTAACATTATAATCAAAATCTACCAAAACATCTTCAAATTCTGTTTTTCCATCAACTACATACTCAATATATGTTCCGTCTGTATTAAAATCGTTTTTTCCATATAGTGTTTCTTTAAGATTATTAAGACCTGTAAGTTGTTCTGTAAGTTGTGTAATAATTTCTTTATCATATCCTGTGATTTCATAATATAAATCGGTTGTTGAGAGGGTATGAGAACCCTGATTTTTTATTTTCAGAAACATCGAGAAATCTAGTGACTCTCCAATGATTGAATAAAGATTTCTTACTGGTTGCAGGGTCACAGTCACTCCTGTTGTTCCAAAATTGCCTTGTGTTTCATTTTGTGTTTGACTGCAAGAAGATGTTGCAATTAGAATGATTAAAAGAGTTGTTAGTAGCGTTGTATTTATTGTTTCATTTTTTTTAAAATCGCTTAATTTTTTTAAGACTTTCATTTTTATCAGATAATTAACCTTTTTTTAGATATGTTTATTTTATTTTTTTCATTTGATTTTGTGGTATTATTTATTAAAGTTGAATTAATACATCGTCTGCATTCTAAAACTATTGCTTTGATGACCTCTTCTGATTATATCAAGTGGTCTCACAAAACTGATGTAATAACCATAATCTAAACTTATTTCAAGTACTGATGAGTATGGTAATGGAAAAGCATCTTTTTTGAATTTTTTTGTGCAAATAATTGTTCCTATTCCTTGGGTATCGAATACAAGGTCTTCATAATTGTTTGAGCCTGAGCCACTGCAAATGAAATCTGAATCTTCTTTTTTTTCTAAACTAGCTTCTTTTGTACCCAGTTTTACATGGCTTATTTTTGCAATATTCATACGTCCATCAATTTTTCCAGTAGTGCAGTAGTTATTATTATCATTTTTAGAATTAGTTGATGGAAGAACTATCCCATTTCCAAGATTTTGGACTATTAGTACATATGTGAGAACAATACCTGATGAGTCAATATGCGTACTTTGACTTATTTGAGTGATTGCTATTGGAGCACCTTGGCCATGGTATTCTTGAGTAGTTCCCCTGCAAGAGACTGGAGCTTTATCAGAGATGTAGGGTATTGTATCAACGCACACAGTTTTTTTAAGTGTGGTTGAGTAGTTGTAGCATAAGGATATCTCAACACTTGCAGTTTTTGATTCAAGCCTTTCTTCAAGTAAGGGATAGAATGTAAATTGATAATAATCTGAATTGATTGCACTATTAAGAGTGGACCCGCCAGAAAGTTCAAATGATTTATTAGTAGAACTTGTAACAATTTCGTCTCCTTGGATCTCTAGATAGGACTCTCTTCCCCTTACTACAAGGTATCCGGTGCTATCATAAAAACCTGTATTTGATATCTTAATTGGTAGGAGAAAGGGCTCTTTATTATAAGCAAATTCTGGGGCCATCCCTTGGTCAACATAAAACTCCATTCCTCCTATCTTTTCTTGAATGTCAGGTATATTTTCATTCCTTTGAAATGAGCAACCTATAAGTGGACTAGTAAGGATAAAAACTCCAAATAAGACGATTAACGCCTTTAGATATCTACCTCTTTTAAAGACCATTTTTAAAAATAACCGAAAGTAATATTTATTTGTTTTGTTATTTTTGGGTAAAATCCACAAAAAGCTTTGGAAAATAATCAAAATTAAGGGTTATTGATTTGGTTATGGAATTATGATAATCTTAAATAATTATGATAATCTTAAATAATGAACTCAAATAGTTAGGATTCGTTGTAAGAATTTATTTTTGGGATTTTTTTAAATATTTCATTTCATGAGATCCTGCATCATTTCGCACACTTTTTGTTTGGGGGCAGAAGTAAGAAGAAACTAATTCATAAAACATTTAATCTTGAATTATCAGCGAGATCTCTTTAAGCATTAAGCATTTATGACAAGGAATTTCATTTTTTTGTATGTTTTTTGTATTGTATATTTTTTGTATATTTGTTTGATTGATTCATTTAATTTTGCAAATTAAATTTAGAATGAGAATTTAAATAAAAAAGATTCAGTACAATTAAATAGAATCATGAGATATATTAAAAGACATATTAAAATTACCTGCAATAAATATTTTAAAAATTAAGGATTATTTATTGTATGGAGTAATTTGTTGAGATTACTTAAGATTAATTTAAAACGAGATTAAAATACATTAAAATAGGGTTTTGAAATGAAGGTTTTGAAATGAAAGATACTAGTTCAAATATATTTGGAGCAAGAATGGCTTTAGTAGCAGGAAAATTCTACGAATTAGAAGAAACAAAACTCAAATTAGAATTAGATAAACTGTTTAACGATAGTAATAAAGGTATTGGTTTACCAGATAAAGGTAATTTGCAAAAGAAGGTTTTTGGGATTATTGTTCCACACGCTGGATTGTTTTTTAGTGGTAAATGCCAAGCAGTTGGGTATTCTAATTTTTTGGATATCAGAAAAAATACCACTTTCATTGTAATAGGACCTAATCACACAGGGATAGGATGTTCAAGTATCTCCTTAAAGGATTTTGATACACCTTTAGGGCTTGTTAAAAATGATGTTTTGATAACAAAAGAGATTGAATTAGCAGGGATTTGTGTAAATGAGCGTGCGCACAGTTCTGAACATTCAATTGAGATGCAGGCGATATTTTTAAGGTATTTAAGTATTAGAAATGGTGTTGAGTTAAAGATTGTTCCTGTGATTTTAGGAAGTAATGAAGATGGAGTTTTGTTATCAAATAGGATAGATAGATTAAAAGATAAAGAGATTGTAGTTGTTGCAAGTTCTGATTTTATACATTATGGACCTGACTATAATTATACCCCTCAAGGGAGTTATGAAAGAGACATTGTTTCCAAACATGATAGTGAGGCAATTGATAAAATTATAGGGCTTGATCCTAAAGGCTTTATGGATTTAGTGGTGAGAAACAGGTTAACAATTTGTGGTGCTTACCCAATAGTGAGCTTGTTAAATTATTTAAATGGGATAAAACAAAAATTAGAACCAAAACTTTTATGCTATTATCATTCTGCAGATGTATTGCCTTCTAAAAACAGCGTTTCGTATGCTTCAATTGGGTTTTTTGGATGATTATATTTCCACTAGTATTATGATAGTATTATTTTGGATATGATTATGAAAAATTATATCCTGATAACTGCCTAATATTAAAGCAATTAATTCAAAATTTAATCCAAGATTTAAAGATTACACTCATTATTTTAACAAATATACTTTTAGTGGAGGGAATCCATTAAAATATACTGAACAGTAGGTTGCGGTATATGCTCCTGTTGTCATTATGAATAATCTATCTCCTTCTTTAATCTCTTTTGGAAGCTTGTAATTGAATTTTTCATATAAAACATCTGCACTATCACAGGTTGGACCTGCGAGTATAACATCCTTTACACCGCATCCATTTATGAACCCTTTTTCGGTGAATATTGGGTATTTTATTGATTCGTCTATTGTTTCTATTAGACCACCAAATTTTCCAATGTCTAAGAATACCCATTCATATTGGTTCATCACAGATTTTCGTGAAATCATAACTATCTCACTAACTATTACACCTGCATCACCTACAAGTGACCTTCCCGGCTCAATAATTATTTCTGGAAGTTCTTCAGGAAAATCCTCTTTTAAGAATCTGATAATTTCATCAGCGTAAGTTTGAAATGAGTGTGTGGGCATTAGATAATTTGAAGGAAATCCACCGCCCATGTTGATCATTTTTAGGTTAATTCCTGCGGATTTGGCGGAATCAAAGAGATACTTACATTGAGCTATTGCATTATCCCACTGACCAATGTCTCTTTGTTGCGATCCAACATGAAAGGAGATTCCATAAGGGATCAAACCTAATCGTTTAGCTTCTAAAACTAGATAATATATCATATCTGGATGAGCACCAAATTTTCTTGATAAGGGCCAGTCTGCGCCACTACCTTCGCACATTATCCTGAAAAATACCTTTGACTCAGGAGCTTTTCTTGCAATCTTATTTAGGTCTGAAATCGAATCAGATGCAAAAAGTCTTATTCCTTTATTGAATGCATATTCGATATCTTTTTCTTTTTTTATGGTGTTGCCATAGCTAATTTTATCAGGAGAAACCCCTAATTTTAATAGTTGGTCTAATTCATATATTGTTGCGATGTCAAAGTTTGAGCCTTTTGATGAAAGCATTTTTAGCAATTCATCATTAGGATTGGCTTTTATTGCATAATATATTTTTGCAAAGGGAAGTAACGATTTTAATTGATTGAAATTCTCCTCCACTCTTTTTAAGTTCAAAACTAAAAAAGGGGTTTGAAACCCTTTTGAAAACTCTTTGATTTTTTCAAATTCTTCTTTTGTAATATAATCATAAACGTTTCTTTCTTCACTCATTTTAATTCTCTTCCTCTTTTGTTTTTCATTATTATTTCTTATTTGCAAAAGGTTTGCAAGATTTTATTTATTGAGCCTACGTTGCAAAATTCAAGCGAGTTGAATAGTTGTGTTTATAAAACTTTAGAATTTAGTAGTGTGCTAGATAAACTGATAGATTGAAATTGGGTTTTTTAAAGAAAACAAAAGGTGCAATGCAAAGAAACTTCTACAACGGTCAATAAGATGTACAGAAAAGAAATAATACTTTTTGTTTTAGCTTTATTGTTGTACAATTGTTTTAATGAAGTTATATTTGGTAATGAGAAATGGTAGTAATGAGAAATGCTGGTCATGAGAAATGATAATGAGACATTTTAGATTAAGAAAACCTTTTAGCGAGGAAAATATTTTAGTGAGGAGAAATATTTGATAAAATGAAGTTAAATTTATTTTCTCAAGTATTATGGGAGTACTTAGATTATTTTAAGAATTTATGAGATCTAGAGGATATTAGATTGTATAGGGGTCATGCCAGTGATTCAGGAAATGTTTAGTATTTTGAGTGTGTTTAATTGATTTGAGTGTGTTTAATTGATGATAAGAGCTCATAAGATGGTGATTTTGTGGGTTGTATTAAGCAATCTTAAGAATTTATGAGATCTAGAGGATATTAGATTGTATAAGGGTAATCTCAATAATTTATGATATGTTGAGTATGCTTATTAGGTTTTTGTCTGATAAAAATCCTTCGCGTTTAAGGTCATCGATTATATAGTGAACATCTATATTTTTAAATTCAAATTTTGTTTCAAGGTCATCTATGAACTTTTCTGCCTCAGTCACACTTTTAAAAACTCCTTCTGCAAAGAAGTCGTAGCCATTGTTTATTTTGTATAAGTTGTTTACATTTTGGTGCTTTTTGAGATAAGTTAAAAGCTCTTCTTTTGATTCTTTAATTGTTTTCATTGCAACAGTAACCCTTATTTCATAGCCTAAAAATGAGAAATCCAAGAGAATTGTGCTTTTTTTGATTATATTGTTTTTTTCAAAATGCCTAAGTCTGTCATAAAGAGTTGATACAGGGATTGCTGTATCTCTACTCATTGTTGTTAATGGTTCACGAGAGTTTTTCCTTAGCTGGCATAACAGCATTATATCCTTTTTTGGTAGTTTCATGGGCTCTTCACAATATATGATTAATCACAGCAATTGTTATAAATTTATTCTATATACCCTCTATATAAACCGTATATGTATATAGTTTATGAAGAAAGTATATATATCATATATTGTGATTGGGATGAAGAGAAGTATTATGCTTTTGGGTGGAAAAACACTCGTCATCTCTCTCCCAGCAAGATGGGCTAAGGATAATAATCTAAGAAAAGGTCAAGAAGTAGATATCCACAATAATGATGGGCTTTTGTATATATCACCTAATACGCTCAGGGATTTTTCTAGTTTGGATATTGATATACGAGACAAAAAGAATAAATCCTTGATTCTTAAGATGATCTTTTCTGCATATATCAGAGGTTATGATGAGATAAATGTGAGATTTAAAAACAAGGAACAGTTAGATCTTATTTATTCTATGGCTTATACTCTGATAGGGTTTGCGACTATGAGGCAGGATAAGAATGTGATTACACTAAAAGATTTATCCGAGATAAATTTAGATGAATTTGATAATGTTTATCCAAAGATTTATTTAATGCTTAAAGAGGTTATTAAAGAGGGTATTGATGCATTAGAATTAGGAGATTTTGAGAAGTTAGGTAATTTTTCTCAGAGAGATTTTACTATTAATCAGTATGTTAATTTTTGTCTTAGATCAATTTTAAAATCAAATGTTATGGGTTCAAATAAAAGAATTTTTTATTATAGTAAGCTTACAAATCTTGAGCAGTTAGGAGATGCGTTTATTAATTTTTTTGAGTTCGTAGCTAAAGAGAGAATTTTTCTTGATAAAAATGAAAAACAGTGCTTTAAAAAGATAAGGGATAGGATTAATGAGCTTGGCAAGGTGATTTATAAGCCAAATGTTGATAATATAACCAAGCTTTTTGAAGAAACTAAAGAGATTGTTTATTTTGCTTCAGAAATACAAAATCCAGCGATAAGAATAAATATAATATGGCTTTGTACTTCTTTAAACAACTTGCTTGAATCAGCACTTCCAGGTTGTTTTGAAGCTTGAATAAAATGATAATTGCAATTACTGGAACACCGGGCACTGGAAAGACCAGGGTATCTGAGATTCTTTCAAAAAAGATGAAAGCGAATGTTATTAACGTTAGTGATTTTGTGAAGAAACGAAGGCTTTATGAGCAATATGATAGGAAGCTTAGGACTTATATAGTTGATGAAAAAAAGCTTTCTAGAACGCTTGAGAAGCATATTAAAGAGGTTTTTAAAGATGGCAATGTGATTGTTGATGGTCATCTTTCTCATTATTTGAGAAAAGGTTTTGTTGATGTTTGTATTGTGCTTAGATGCTCTATAACTGAGCTTAATAGAAGGCTTTTAAAAAGAAGGTATGTTAAAGCAAAAATAACAGATAATCTTGAATCAGAGATATTTGATATATGTGAGGAAGAAGCAAGAGAATCTCAAAAGCTTGTAATTACAATAGATACTTCAAATAAAAGTGCTAGTGTTACCGCAAATGAGGCATATGAAATTATTAAGGGATTGAAATGGATTTAAGAGCGCTTTCTTGGATTGAGATTAGACTTTTAGTTAAAGAGATTGGATCAAATATTTTAGGATCAAAGATTCAAAAGATTTCGGTTTTAAGGGAGGAAAATTATGTTGAGGCTTTAATTAAACTTCATAAGCCAAATCTTTTGGAGAAAAATCTGTTTTTTTTGGTGCCATATTGCTTTTTTCTTACTTCAAAGACCAAGGTTCTTCCTGTTATGCCGCATAATTTTACTATGTTTTTGAGAAATAATCTATCAGGCGGAGTTATTGAGTCTTTTGAGCAGGTTGGTTCGGAAAGGATTATTCGTATAAAGATAAGATATCATGATGAGATAAAAAAGCTTTATTTTGAGCTTTTTGCTCCTGGGAATGTTGTCCTTTGTGATGAAAATGATATGATTTTAGGGGCATATACTAAAAAAGATTTTAAGGAAAGAAGCATTAAGAACAAAGAACAGTATGTGATTCCTTTAGATAATGATATTTCTAATATTTCTTTTGAGGATTTTTTAAAGTTTTTTGAAGAAGAGTTAGAGATTGTGAAGATACTTGCGATTAAACTCAGGATTGGCGGACAGATTAGCGAGGAGATTCTTTATAGGTTAAATATAGATAAGAATACTTTGGGAAAAAAGGTTTCTATGGACAATATTAAATTGATATTTAAAGAATTTAAAAAGTTATTTGAAGAGGAGGAAAAGGCTTATTTCTACAAGCAACAAAAGCTTATTTCTCCGATAAAGCTTTTTATATATGGTGAAGAGTATGAGATTCTTCCTTCTTTTAATAGTGAGCTCTCAAATTTACTTAGTGTTCCTAAGATAAATAAAGATTATGCTAACCAACTAAAAAAGATTAATTCTGTTTTAGAGAAGCAAAAGGTTGCAGTATCAGAGATTGAGAAAGGGATTGATGATAATAACAATGCGGGAAATGCTATTTATGAGAAGTATTCTTCTATTGAAAAGTTGGTTTTTGAAATTAAGGAACTTTTGAAAAAATATAGTTTTTTAGAGGTTAAAGAGAAGATTGAAAATAGTAAATTTTCAGAGGTTATTGTTTTTAAGAATAAGAATAAGATACAGATTAATTTGGACAAATTATAATGTATTTCTTTAAAAAAATCTTTAGAAAGATTTAAAAAACATAGTGCCTAAAAAATATCTATGTTTGTAAGAACTAAGCGTTTCAAAGGCAAAGAATATGCCTATCTTGTGGAGAACAAATGGACTAAGAGAGGAACAAGGCAAAAGGCTATTAAGTACCTTGGAAAGGTTATAACTCCAAGTATTAGAGAAATATTTGATGAAGAGAACGTTCCTTATTGTGATTTGGAAGAGGTAAAAAGAACAAAGAGCTATAAAGAGGCTTTGAAAAAGATTCTTTATTTTGAGGTTCAACGATTAATTTTTAATGACGATGAGAATATTTCTATAAATGTAAAGAAGCAAGAGGTTTTGTGTGATGACAAAAGATGTGTTCTTAAATTAAAGGAGGGGTTTTTCTGTGGATACACTTTAAAAAGGCTTTTTAATTTGCACTATTTTGGTCAAGACAAACTTGAATTTGGATATAAACTTGCCGAAGGGTTTCTTATTTGTGGAATAAGTCTTGATAAGGAACTTTTTGTAGAAATCTGTAATAAGGCTTTTAGCGAATATGAAAATAAGCCAGTAGTAAAAAAATCTAGTGGGTAAGTGCTAGTATAATTAAAGAAAGGCGAACGGCTTTCTGGCATTCCCGTTCATGAGAACAGTACTCACCAAAACGCAAAGATCAGCTTGACTGCCGAGTTCGAAATGGGTTCGGGTATTACCTGACCGCTATGGCCGTTCTATGCAGGGGGAATTGTTTCCCGTTTAAAAATGTTGCGTTTGCTTTTTTATGTGTTATCTCAAAAGTTTTTTCCTACGACAGCCAAATTAAGGTTATGAATTTCACGAAGTGAACTCATAAAATTAGGGTTTTTGAGAACATTGAGGATTTTTTAGAAAAGATTTAAATATATAAAATATATTTTAAAGAATATGAAAATTTTGAGAGGTATGATTCTATGAAAAAAATAGCAATTATTTCAATGATTATTTTGCTTGGTTTTTTAATTGGATGTAGTGAAAAATCAAGAACAGATGATGTTAACAATTTAAAAGAAGGAATTGGGCAGACTAATAATCCTTTGGAACCCTTAGAAAATCAACAGATTCCAAAAGATATTATGGATGAGGAAATCGAAGAAGTAAATGAAGTAGATGAGATAGTTGAGGATGTTAATCAAGAAATAATTTGGGATGATGGTACTGATGATTGTTCTCTTTTAACTGTTGAAGACATTAAACTAGTTTGTGGAGTTGATACTGTTGATGATTCCCAAGATAGTAATTTGAACCAAGGACAAGTGTGTATTAAATTATTTAAAACAGACGATCCATTAAGATCAATGAAAATATTTTATACTGGAGATAATTCTCGAGGAGGATTAACTCCAGAAGTTATTGCTAAGGCAAGTTGTGATGGAATGAAAGCAGAAATGATTACTGAAAAATCGTGTTATGCTGATAGTGCAGGGAAATCAGTATTTATTTATGGAGCGACTAGAACAATTGTACTTGCTAATGCAATGCCAATGGAGGAGTATTTCATTTGTTCAAAGGAACAATTAAAACAACTTGGAAAGCTTGTTAGTGATAGATTAGATTAATTTTTTATTTGATTTCGTGAAATCCTCGCTCATTTTGCATACTTTGGTTAATAGAAAAGCATATCTCGTGTTTCAACACGAGGACTCGGTAAGCTTTTTTGTAATCAACAACCTCGCTGAATGTAGCGCATGCTTTTACATTATCAACATGCATCGCCTGTTAGGGTGAGGTTGTTGATTTTTCAAATCGAAAGTTTGAATAGACGGATTCACTAAACGTTTAATCTAGACTATCTGAGAGATACCTTTGGCATTTATGCTTAGGTTTTTCACTTTATTTTTTTTTAGAATTCTATTTTAAATGTGAAAAAAATTTTTGATGTTTCTTGAAAGGGGTATTTTTAAAATTATTTTGAATGCAGATTATTTTATATTTATAATTACTTTAAGTTATTGGCAACAAAAACAGTTATTGAAAGCAAAATGCTTATAAACTGATAATTTTTTACTAGTAAATGGTGTAATATGTGAAAAAGCTAACAAAAAGGCCTTTTCAGAGTAAAGAGGTATCAAAACTTCAGGCAATAATTCCTGCAGCAGGTGTTGGAACTAGACTTAGGCCACATACTCATACGTTGCCTAAAGCTTTAATCACGGTTGGAGGAAAACCTATTATTGCGCACATTCTTGATTCTTTAATTAAAGTTGGAGTTGATGATGTAGTAGTTATAATTGGCTATTTAGGTGACAAGATTAAAGATTATATTGAAAAAAGCTACCCTGGATTAAAGTCCACTTTTGTTGAACAAAAGGAAAGAAAGGGATTAGGACATGCAATAGGAATGGCAAAGCAATATATTTTTAGTCCTGTCATTATTATATATGGAGATACTCTTTTTGAAGGAGATATCTCACAAGGATTGATGTGTGGTTGTGATGGGGCTATTGGAACTAAAGTTGTTGATGACCCAAGAAGGTTTGGAGTTGTTGAAAAGAGTGGCGAATACATCACAAAACTTGTAGAAAAACCTGATTATATCAAGCCTAGCGAGGTTATTGTAGGAGTTAATTATATTAAAGATTTTGAGATGATGTTTAAGGCAATTGATTATATTATTGAAAATAACATAACTTTAAAAGGTGAGTATCAACTTACAGACGCTTTTGAGATGATGGTAGAATGGGGAGCTAAGATAAAGACTTTTCCAATAGAGAATTGGTTTGATTGTGGGACTGCTCAAGCTCTTATTGAAACAAATAGACATATTCTAAAAAAACATAGCAACACTTCAACTCCTGTTGTTTTTAAGGGAAATATTTTGATACCCCCTGTTTTTATATCAAAGAGCTCAAAGATTATAAAGTCCATAATAGGGCCATATGTTACTGTTTCTGATGATTGTGAGATTACAAACTCAATAATCAGCGACTCAATTATAAATGAGGGTGCAAAAGTAGAGGACATTGTTATTACTGAGTCAATTTTGGGGAATTATAGTGTAACAAAGGGTAATGTAGAAAAGGTTAATATTGGAGAAAACTCCGAGGTTGAGTTTAAGTGAATATTTTTTAAAAAATAAGAATAAAAGATGAATAAAAGATATTTATTTGATTTATAATCGTATTATAATGGGTTTTATAAAAGGCTTAATTTTTAATATACTTTGAATAGTTTTCTTAGAATGGAATTAACTATTAAAGAGAATAAAATATATGCCCAAATCCAGTTAAGTTTAAATAAAAATAAATCAATTTTCATCTTTTCATTGCTTAGTGTGATGGATTTTAGATTTGATTCTACTATATTTTTAATTACGGGAGCATATTTTTGATTTGAAGTAATTATTACATCTTTTTCAAATGTTCTCTCTTTGTATTTGAAGGTTATGTTGTATTCGCCAGAATCTGATGCCTTAAATCCATATATAAGCAAACGAGAGAGGTTTTCTTCAGGAGTGGATATTAGTTCAAATTCTTTAGGTAAGATGACTTCAAGTTCTGAAGGCATAACTTCTTCATTAAATGTAAGTGTTGCATTAAAGCTAGAATTGGGCTCTAATGGGTAGTAGGCAAAATTTGAAGAGAGAAAACTAAATAAAATAATAATTGGAATGAGTGTGTAGATGTTTAACTTAAACGAGTGTTTAAACATCTTGGAACTTGTAGCCATAAGTTCTTTGTTTAATTCATTTATTTTTTTCACGTCATTTCTGTAAAGCTTCATTTCCTTTTGAAGCTCTTTTTGATGGTCTCTAAGTGATTTCATCTCTTTTTGATCAAGTACAAGCTTGCTTGTAATAATAATTATTAAAGCACCTAAAGTTGCAAAGAAAAGCACAGCTAGAGTGGGATGGAGAGCTAGCGTCCAATTGAACAAAAATCCAAAAGTAGTATCAAAAAAACCCATTTTTATCGTTTAAAATACATTATAAGTAAAAATTATATCACAAGTATAAAAATAAGAGTAGTTATAATCTTATCCTTTAATAAACTTCCTAACTGCTGGATTCATCTCATTTAGGTGTTGTTTTGTAATATCTTCATAAAGTTTATAGACTATCATTACAGAAAGTAAGATTCCTGTTCCCCTTGAAAGTGCATTGGTCATATCAGCAAGTGCTGCAAGAAGTCCAACTGAAGCACCTCCCATCACTGTTAAGGGCCAGATGTATCTTGAAAGCATCCTTTCTAGTATCTTTGAGTCCCTTCTAAAGCCAGGGATTTGAAGGCCTGAGCTTAATATTTGATTTGCCTGACTTTTTGGGTCCATTCCTGAGGTCTTTACCCAGAAAAGTGAAAATAATATAGAACCTCCTACCATTAAGACAAGATAGGTTAAAGCAGCTATTAGAAGCATAGTTGTAAATGAATTATTTATTAAAGCACCTACTACATTGGGACCTGAAAAATAAACACTGAATTGATCAAGTGCTTGGTTAGTAAAGCGACCTATAAGTCCTAAAACCATGCTTACGTTTGCAAGCAGTGTTGCAGTTAAAATAACAGGAATATTGCTTGTATAAATAAAGTTAAGTGGCCATCTGATAGCAAATCCTCTGACTCTTCCAGGTGCAAGGGGTATTTCAATTTTTAGAGCCTGTAAAAATACCGATGCGGCAAATACCACTAAAGTAAAGATAATCCTTAAGCTATTTGATAGCACTACGGCAACATCTCCTTTTGATAGGGCCTGAAATATTGCAAGTAAAGCGCCATCATAATACTCTCCACCTGTTGTTCTTAGCCAACTGAAAGTCTCGATGAATATAGTTCTGCTCACACCCGCTACAATGAAAAGGCTTATTCCTGAACCAAATCCCCACTTGGAAAGCAAATCATCCATAAGCATTACTAAAAATCCACCAATACAAACCTGCACAAACAATAATATTTTGAGTGAAGTGATTTGACTTGCACTAAGCTCAACTGCGCCTTCAACAAAGTTTGAGATGAATGAGGCACTAGCAGGGTCATAGAACTTTGCAGCCGTAAGCCCACCAAGGAAAACATATATTGCTCCTTCTAAGAATATAAAAATAACAGATAATACCTTTTGAAGCGCCTGAAACTTCTTTCTGCCGTCTTCACTAGTCATATCAATTTTGACAATCTCTGCACCAACTAAAAGTTGCAAAACGATTGAAGATGTTACAATAGGACCAATTCCAAGGCTTAAAAGGGAACCAAATGTTGCTCCAATCAGGATTGAGAGCATTTTAAACCTTTCAGTTTCTTGGGCAGGAAGCCCAAATAATGGGACTAGTGTTAAAACGAAATAGATTACTAAAATAAGCAAAGTCCACTTAAGCTTTGTATTAAAAGAAACCATCTGCTGAGTGGGTTTTTGAACATCAGGGATGTATTTTGCGAACTTATCAATCATTTTTAAACACAGCACATTTATAGTTTTTAAAGCTTACTATTGAAATACTTTTATTTTTTTAACCAAAATCAAACCGTTCTTTTGACCTGTTCTTTAGTGTTTCTATTTAGCGTTTCTAAATGTTTCACTTGAAATCTTTAATCTAGATCTTCATCTGAAGAATCCTTTTGGCTATCTGAGTTTTTAGCAGAAACTTTAGTCTCTATTGTTTTAACACTGCCTTTTGCGATTTTTATTTTCTCAATTGCTTTTTGAGATGCAGAATCTACGTTTATGTTGATTGCAAAAGAAATATTTCCTTTGCCTAATAGTTTAGTATATTTTGTCTTTGAAAGGTCAAGTGAATAGCTGTTTCCTTCTTTTTTGGCTACACCTTCTGCTAGAAAGGTTGGAAGCATCGATTCAATCTCATTAAGGTTTATTGTGCAATAGTTTACCCTTAAAGAGGGTTTTCTTTTAAATCCATGCTTGCCTTCGAAATTTTTTATGGCCCAAAAGCTAGGTCTTTTTGCATCTGCTCTTTTACCTGAGCCTGCATTACCTCTTCCACCTTTGTTTCCTGCACCTCTTGCTTTTTTCTTGCCACCAGTGCCATGAGTGTGTGAGCCACGCATCCTTGAACTTTTCTTTCTTTTAAGAACTGTCATATTTAATCCCCTTTAATCATTTAATCATTTTTCTTGTTTTATTTTTTTTTAAATATTAGTCGTTTTTAATTAATTATTTTTTTATAGTTTAATCAGTCTATTTAGACAACTTTGTTATTTGATTATTTTGCGATTTGATTATTTTGATTAAATCATTCGTTTGATAAGTTTTTCAAAGTCCTCTTGTTTCCACTTGCCTAAAGCACCATGGTTTGTTTTTGGCTTTTTGATTGTTCCTTTAAATCCACCTTTTGGCGGAGATAATCTAAAGGATGCAATTTTACTATCAGTTGATAAATTCTTTCTTTTAGAATTCACTTCTTCTAAAATACTTTTTGATATGTTTGAATAGGCAGTATAATCCTTTAATCTCGAAACGATTCCTTTAAAAGAATCACTTTCAGGAAATATCGCAAGTGTGTGTTTTCTTAAAAGCCTTAAACTTTTAAGACTTAAGCGAACATCTGGAGATAAATCGTGAAGCCCTCTTATTAGTACTACTCCCATAAGATCTCCTTTTTTTTGATCTTTAGTGCTTGATTCTTCTTTTGCCATTTTCAATCATTTCCATTAAATATTTTGCATGTTTGTTTTTTGCATACTCATATTATATGCATATTTAAGTATTAGTATAGTTAATAATTTCTGATGTTTAATTTTTGATGTTTTTTATTTTCATGTTTTTAATCTTAATGTTTTTTAATTGAATGTTAAAATGCTATGTTTTAGCATATTTAAAACGACATCGATATTTCCAAAATGAAATCTTTATATGAAATGTTTTTTTAAAGCTAGGTTTCTAATTTGTGGTTGTTGTGTTTTCTTCTTTTGATTCTTTCAAAGACTCACTTACTTGTTGATTGTTATGTTGTTCTTGCTCTTCTATTTTTATTGAGCCATCTGCAATCCCTAGCGCTTTTCTTTGTATTGGGCTTACTTTCATCCGAGTTAGTTTTTTTAATGCATTTACAGTTGCGTTTACGAATGTAAGTTTGTTTCGGGTTTGACCTTCTACCCTGCACCATACATCTTTTATTCCTGCTTTTTCAAGTATCTTTGCAATCTCTTTTTCTACGATAAGGCCTTTACCTTTAGGTGCAGGCAAAAGCTCAACAATTACAGAAGAACACTTGCCCGTGACTTTATATGGAATTGAATGAGGTTCAGCACAATTACATACCCAAGAACCACAACCTCTTCTAATCTTAAATATGTTCATCTTTGATTTTCGAATTGCCTTCTCTCTTGCAGGCACAGTTTCTTTGGCTTTTCCCACGCCTATTCCTACATGTCCATTTCCGTCTCCACAAACAGAGCAGGTGCAAAAGTGAGGTTTATTTCCTTCTTCAGTTTTCTTTTGGGTTTGTCTAAAAACCCTTTTTTGTCCACCACCAAACTTTCCTTTGGCTTGTCCAATCATTAAGAGATCTGCGTTCATATTAGGTAAAAGAGCGTCTACAATCTCTTCTTCTAAAATCGCTTGCCCTTTATCAAGGATATCATCAATAGCCTTTATTTTTCCATCTTTGACTAATCTGCCAAGCTCTGTTTTCGGAACCCAGTTATCTATTTCCTTTGAGATTGAAGGAACTGGAACTATTTCCTCATCTGAATTGCTCACATCTTCAGACTCTGATTCACCTTCGGGTGATAGCTCTTTTTTCTTTAAGATCTTTTTTTCATCTTTTTTAAAACCTTTTTTTACATCTCTTCTTGGGAAAATTGGCTTTTTGCCTTTACTTTTTTCTGATTTTCCTTTTTTTGTGTTTTCTACCATGAATATCAAGCCTTTAATTTTTTTTTGAAATATTATTTATTTTATTAGGTATTTTTTTAGTTTTTAGGTATTTTGTTATTCTTTTTTAAAAAATCTTTAATCGTTTTTTCCTTTTTCACCCAAGGCATTAGACTTAGCTGATTTGGAATCGGTTTTAATAGTGGTTACAACAGATTTTACATCAGATTTTGCAGAGGATTTGGCAGAGGATTTGGCAGAGGGTTTGGCAGTAGATTTTGTGTTTGAAAGTTTATTGGTTTGTTTTATTTTCTCTAAAACATTATTGAAGAGTTCTGTTATCTTTTCAGTGTCAATTTTTTCTTTTAAGTGATATGAATATCTCTTGTCATAAAGTCCTTTTTGTTTAAGTTGTTTAACATGATTAGTTATATGTTTTCCTGAGATTCTATCCTCTGTTGGAAAAACTGCTGGGTCTACTTCCATTGAAACACTTGAATCAACTACTCCTTTTGCAAAGGCATAATATTTTCCTCCTTTTTTAGGGGTAATCATTCCGGTGTCAAAAATAACTTCAGGTAAATTTTTCTCCAAAAGTAATTTTCCAAAGTAATATCCAAATAAGTATGAAGTAGGGAGATTTGATGATGTAAAGCTCCAACCAAATGCGTTTAGGGACTTTGCATTTGCATCAGCTAAAACCTCGTCACCTTTTAGGTTGAATTTGATTGCCTGAGCCCTTATGTTTCTGGAACCATAACTAATAAGTAACCTAATCTGTCCTGATTTTAAGAGCTTTATCCTTCTATCATAGCTCGTTTTTCCTTCCCTTTTCCTCCTAAAAGGAATCATTCTTGTGCTTTTTTTCATGTTGATCATTCCTTGTGCTTGTCGGCAATGTAGAGTTTTAGGTGTCTTAGGCTTCTGAAAAATCCACCTTTTACAAGGTAGTATAGTTTTTTAAAGGATTCATTTGAGATTTTACCTTTCTCCTTTAGATACTTTAGGAATTCTCTTTGCTTTCTTGTAATGTTTATTCTTTGCTCTCTTTTTGAAAGTCTTGCATTTTTAGTGCCTTTTCTTGAGCCCGGACCTTTTTGATTATTTTTCTTTTTTTGTTTTCTAATCTTATTGGCCCTAACTCTTGAGACTCCTTTTTTCTGCTTGACTGTGATGATTCCACTTTTTATTAATCCTCTTACATCAGCTTTTGTAATCGCATCTTTTATCTCTTCAGAAGCGCTACTTTGCACCACTATTCTCTTCTTAGAGACTTTCATCACTTTTCCTGCAAGCTTTTTTTGGAAATTAAGTTTCATAAATCATCACTTTTTTCTTTTGGATTAGGTATTTGTTTTTATTTGTTTTTTTTATTTGTTTTTTTTATTTGTTGTTTTTTGTTTTTCATTTAAAGGATTTTTAGTTATATTTTTTATCTATTGTTATATTTTTTATCTGTTTTTTGTCAATGATTTTGTTAATAGTTTTCTTTAAAAAATCTCCTAACTTTTTTGAGTTAGAAGTTTATCCCAATCCTTTTTCTCTTTTAATTTTTCATCTTCGAGTAAAACATCAGAAGAAGACTTTTGATCGCTTGGTTTGAGTTTTTCCTCAGCATCTTTGGATTTTGAAGATTTATTAGATTCTAAATCTTTTTGCGTTTTGGCTTTTGAATCCTCAGATTTATCTTTTTTTTCTGCTTTTTTTGCTGATTCTTTCTTTTTTGCCTTTCTTTCAAGTCTTATCTTCTTTCTTTTTTCTAACTCTTCAATAGCAGATTTTGCAAATGCATCTGCATCCTTGTAGTTATAAACAATAATTCCTAACTCTTTAGCACTTTTGATTATGTCAAGTCTTTTTTTAGTACCGACAGTTGAACCTATTACACATACATGAGTTTTCTTATCAACTTTTTTGAGTTGAGAGACATTTGAGATTATTGCAATAGAAAGTCCATTTCTAAGCAATCCTTTTACCTTTGAAGGCGAGCCATATCCTAGATTTACTTTTGAAGGATGGCCTCTTTTTCCTAGCCTCATCTTTGATTGTGAACCTTTTGGAGCTCTCCAACCAGGATTATTTGAAAGCCTCTTCTTTTTATTTACATCCTGTCTTTGGAATTTAGGCTTTCTTTTTTTTACATCGTGCCTGATTTTGAGTAACTCTTTAACATTTGCCATGTTATCTTCACCTTAAATAATCTGTTTACCTGCCTTTTCGATTATGTAGATTCCATCTTGAAACCTTCTTTTGTCCCTATCAGTGATCCTTGTTAGTGCTTCAATCTTTCCAGCGGCGGCACCTACGATAGCCTTATCAGTTCCACTGACTTCAATGATATCGCCACTAACCTTTAATTGGACAGATGATGGTACTTTTACAAGTCTTGCTATTTTTTCACCTAAAAAGTTTTTTACACTCAAGGTATTTTCCTTTGTTGTGACAGTCATAGGAAAATGGCTTGAACAAACTTTTAGTTTATAATTAAAACCCTCAGAGACTCCTTTAATCATACTTTTGATGATTGATTCAAATGTTCCTTGAAACATCTTTTCTCTTTTTGTTGCATTTAAAGAAGTGAGTGTCACAAAGCCATCTTCTATTGTTATTGAGATTGTATTTTTGAAAAGTTCTTTTTTATTCTCTCCTAGTTTTCCTTTTACAATTAATAGGTTGTTTTCATATGCTACTGTTACATCCTTTGGGATTGCAACCTTTTTTTCCATTTTTTCTGCTTTCATGTTGATCACAAATCATAAATTAATCAAAATTAATTGAAATAAATCGGGATTAATCGAAATAAACCTAAATAAATATTTGGTAGATTTTGGCTTTTTTTGCATAGTTTTTTTATGAGATGATTGATTTAATCAGTAACAATATGCAATGAGCCTACCTCCAGTTTTTTTGTTTTTAGCTTCAATATGAGTCATTAATCCGTAGGGTGTTGAGATTATTAATATTCCAAATCCTACTGCAGGTAAAAACTGTTTTTCATATCTATCAAAAGTATCCATTGTGACAGCAAATCTTGGTTTTATAGCACCACATTTGTTTATGTGACCTAATAGGTTTAATTGAAGTATTCTTCCACGCGTGGTGTTTGTAAGGGCGTATTCGCCTAAGTACATATTCTCTTTTAACAAATCAAAAACTTTAAGCATAAGATTTGAAACCGGAACTATTTGTATTTCTTTTTTACCTGCTTTCTCTGCATTGTTAATCTTTGAAAGCGCATCTGCGATTGGATCATTTAAAACCATTTTACATCCTCAACTATATTTTTTAAAACCTATTTTTGTAGCAATCTCCCTAAAACAATGCCTGCATAAATGAAGACCGTATTTTGAGATATGGCCTCCTGCTCGTCCACACCTTCTGCATCTGTTAAACCCTTTTCCAAACTTTCTTTCTTTTGGAGCTGAATGCTTGTTGAATTTGACAAGTATTGTGGGTTTTGATTTTAATTGGACATAGACTTTTTTATAATTTGATGCTGCCATGAATATTCCTCCCTAATTATTCGACCTCTACGCCGAATTTGTTTTTGATAAATGCAATTGCTTCGTTTTTTGTGATTATGTGCTTTTTTCCAATTTTAGATTTGAAATCTTTCCTTTTTTTCACGCGATATCCTGCTCTTGATAATGTTACACTAACTTGAAGACCTAAAATTCCTAAAGCGTGGTCATATTCTACGCTGGGGATATCTATGTATTCCTTTATTCCGAAAGAAAAGTTGCCAAAGTCATCAAAAGATTTCTCTGAAAGCTTGTTATCAAGTGCTTTTAATAGTGCTGAAAGCTTTTCGTTTGCAATCTCTTTTCTTAGTGTAACCATTGCGCCTACTGGAAGCCCTGGTCTTACAGACCATGTAGGAATTCTTTTTTGGCTTATAGTTTTAACAGGTTTTTTACCAGATATTTTTTCAAGTAATATTAGTGCTTTTTCTAATAGTTCTGGGCTTACATTAGTACCCATACTAAGAGTAATTTTTTCTACGAAAATCTCTTTATTTGGATTTTCACCCTTTGGTTTTTTTTGTTTTTGTGACTCCATTTAAACATCATCCTCTTGATTAAAACACACTAATTGAAGGAGATTTTTCGCCAATTGCGATTACACTTTTTTTGTCCACTTCAATAGCAGTTTCCTCAGAATTGACAACCAATATATCATTTTCAAGCACTTCACTTATTGTTCCATGCCTGCCAATGTGTTTCCCATTAAGTATGCATACAAAAGAGCCTTTTTTTAAAGGAATATGCTCTATTATCTCTATTTTTGGAAGTTTTATTAACAAAGCCTCACCTACAGTATATTGCTTTGTATCTTTTTCAGTGACTAATATATTTATTCCGGATTCAAGATTTAATTGTAATTTTTTTCCTTTAAGCAAGGTCTTTCCGATTATTCTTAAAACGTTAAATTCAGATTCGTTTTGAGGTATTTTTATTATAGATAGTCTGCCTAATTTGTCAAAAACAAGTCTGTAGTGAGACTGAATATTTGGCAAACTTAATACATCAAAAAGCCCTATTGGAAACGTGTATGAATCAATTAATTTTCCATTTACAAGTATTTCTTTTGCATTGATTAGCTGTTTTACTTCTTTAGCATTGCTGGCAAGCTTTAGCATATCCCTTATTACAACTACCAAAGGCAATGTCTGTGATAGTGGTCTTGGACCTACTGTTGGCCTTGCAACGAATTTGTTTTCTTTCCTGCGTATTGGCCAGGTTCTTGGAACTGATATTCTTTTGATATGATTTGCTACCATTTTATCATCACTTTTTTAATTAGTCTTACTATTTTTCCCCTTGATTGCCTTTTTGGACACTATCTATTGTATTGCTTTTTGACATTTTATTACTAGCAGTATTTTTTTCGGAATTTGCTTGAGTAATCTTTTTATCGATATTCTTCTCGCTATTTTTATCAATAATGTTATCGGTATTTTTATCGGCATGTTCAGCAGTTTTCTTAGCACTCTTTGGTTTATTGTTATCGGTTGGTTTAACCTTTTGCTTTGTACTCTTTAAACTGTCTGATTTTGAGTTTGACTTTAGTTTTTTTGGTGTTGCGGTTTTACCTTTCTCAAATTGCAAAAGTCTTTTTTTATCTTCTAATATCAGGGATGTTATTTGCAAGTTGCATGGTTTTAGAGGATATTTCACCTTAGAACCATTCTTTTTTACTACTTCAATTCCTGAGACATAAGCAATTCCTTTTTTTAGGAGTACTTGTTCGACTTTGCCACTTTTACCACTAAATTGGCCCTTTTTTATTAAAACAGTATCTCCTTTTCTTAATGGAACATGCCTTTTTGAATATTTACTTCTTAGCTCTTTTGAAAGATTGCAGGATACAAAATCCTGTCTTATGTGCAAGGGAGCATTAAATCTGTACTTCCTTTGTTTTCTTACTTGAGAGCTTGATTTCCAAGCAGAGGAATATTTTTGTTTCATTTTTTAAATCCTCACACAATTATACTGGCAAGCTTTGCTACCGAAGGCCATCTTTCGCAAGCCTCTTTTGCAACAGCACCTTTTATAAGCGTACCTTTTGGGTTTCCATCTGCATCTTTTAATACTACTGCAGCATTATCTTCAAATCCTATCCTGGTTCCATCAGGTCTTCTGTATTCTTTTTTTTGCCTGATTATAACTGCAAAGACGACTTTCTTTCTCATCTCAGGATTTCCCTTTACAACAGAAGCCACAACAAAATCTGCTACTCCTGCAGAAGCGATTCTTCCTTTGACTCCTTTATAACCTTTAACTGAGATTATTTGAATTACCTTTGCTCCAGAGTTATCTGCAGTAGGCACAAATGCACCTACGGGCAAACCTTTTGTAACTTTTGCTTTGATCGCTTGCATATATAATACACCTTATTCTTTGGATTGTTTTGTTGATTTTGTGTCACTAAGCTCATCAACGCCTTCATCAGCTTGTTCTTCTGTGGTAACTTTGATTGTCTTTGATTTTACTTCGCTTGATTTATTAGTCGATTTTGCTTTTTTCTCAACTTTTTTTCCTTTTGATTCTGATTGATTATGCTCTGTCACAGTATCCTTTGTGTTTTTTGCAATACTTGAATCTAATTCATCAGCAGACATAATCTTTAACACTACAAAGTTTTTTGTTTTGCTCAATGGCCTTGTTTCTCCAATAAGGACCATCATTCCTGTTTTTGCATCAATGCATTCAGGATTGTGAGCTTGAATTTTTGTTTTCTTTCGCGTATATCTATTGTACTTAGGAATATATTTTAAAAAGTGCCTCTCTATTGTTATTGTTTTATACATTTTATCTGAAACTACTTTTCCTTCGAAGTATCTTCCTCTTACCTTTACAGTACCATGATAAGGACAATTTTTGTCCTCACACTTTTTTTGAGGAATATTCTCTTTTAAATTGAATCTTGCCATTCTTTTTCACCAATTGTTTTTCTTCTTATTAGTTATTTTTCAATAAAATTTTCAATAAAATAGTTTATTGATGATTTTGTTAATTTGATTTATGGTAATGTTAATTGATTATCTGAAGTGAATCACACGCATCTTGATATCCTTTCTATAGGCGTTCCTAAAAGGTTTGTTGCGTTAATTTTGATTCTTTTTGGGTAACCTATTGATGAAAGCTCTTTTGGGCATTTGAGTGTAATTAACGTATTGGCTTTTTTGATTATCTTAACTATGTCAGAGCCATTTGTTTCTTTTAAGCTCACATGAAAGGTTCCCTTGGTTTCCCAAACAACGATGCCTGAAAAAAGCTTTTTTTGAATTTCAAATTCGATTTTGGTTCCAATGAAATTCTGCTGAACTATTGCACATTGCGCCTTGAAGGAAAGTTTATCGGACCTTGATACTTTCTGGGACAAAACCATATTCGATAAGGTATTCTTTAACCTTGCCTTTGTGATCCCCTTGAAGTTCAATTGCTCCATCTTTATATGTCCCTCCACAGGCAAATTTGTTTTTTAGCTTCTTTAAAAGCTCTTTTAAATCTATATTCTTATCAGAGATTCCCATAACAACCGTATAAAGTTTTCCGAAACGCTTTTTTACGGATTTTATTGTAATCTCTTGTGCTTCTTTTGCAATAGTTTCGCAAACGCAAAGCTCTTTTGGGAGTCCGCATTTGGGGCATATCTCGCTCATTTAGTTGCTTTCCTCCATTTGTTTTTCTTTAACTAATGTTTTTAATCTTGCAATGTGCGCCTTTAAATTTTTTATTTTTGAAATATCTTTTTGAGATGCTGCACTCTTTGCTTGAGCAACAAGTTTCATCAGGTCAAGTCTTGCATCAGTTAGCTTGAGAGACAATTCTTCTAAGCCCAATTTCTTTAGCTCTTTTGCCTGTTTTGTCACTCTTCATCACCTGTGAAGTTATCTGAATCTTTGATATCATCTTCGTAAGCATCATCAGATTCATCTGAATTACCATCTTTAGGAGTACTATCTTCAAGAGGTTTTTTAGTTTCTTCTTCCTTCTTAGAAGATTGATTTTCAACTAAAGTTGAATCTTTTTTGGTTTTTTGTTTATTGCTATTTTTTGAAGTGGTATCTTTGGGTTCTTTTGTTTTTGACTTTTTATCTTCAGATGAACCTTTATTTTCAGAGTTTTCTTCAGCAGATTCAATCACTACTGATTCTTCTTTGATTATTTCTGATACATTATCAGGCGATGTCAGATTAGGAGGCATTATGCTCACTTTGATTCCGACTACTCCTGATTTTAATACTGAGAACTCTTTTGCAACTTTAACTTGAGTTAATGCAAGGTCTCCAGATTTTTTTAAATAGCCATAAAACACTCTCCAGCTTTTTGCTCTGGAACTTGGGATTTTACCAGATAATATTATTTCAACACCTTTTGCACCGGCTTTCATAACAGATTCTGCACTTTTGTGCATTATTGATTTGAAACGTTTTGAACCATACCTTTCAAGAGAGAGTGCAATTCTTTGTGCAACAACAACTGCATCAAGATCTTGATCTACAATCTCTGCAACCTCTAATTGAGGGTTTTCAAGATTGAATCTTTTTTTAAGTTCTTTTGTTAATAATGATATGTTGTTTCCTTTTCGGCCAACTACTTTTCCAGGTTTTGTACAATAAATGATTACATTTTCACCTAAAGGAGTTTTTTTAACTTCGGTTCTCGCTACACCCCTCTCTTTTAGGAAATTGATTATAAAGTCGTGTATTTCATACTTCATTAAATTTGAAGTGATAAAGCGTCTCTCTATCATTTTTTAGCCCCCTGTACATTATCGGTTTTTTGCTCATTTTTATTTGAAGAGTGTTCCTTTTTAAGATTAGTTTTCTCAACAGGATTGTTTTTTTGCTCTTCGGTGTGATTTGTTTTATTGTCTTTTGTATCTTTATCTTTTGAATTTTTACCTTCTGAAGTCTTATTTTTTACAGGATTATTTTCTTCTGCAGGTTTAGTGTGCAAGGTGTTTGAAGGAGCATTTTCCTCTTTTTTTGAATCTTTTTGTGTTTGAACTTGCGATTGACTCATTTTCTCTTTATCTACTGTTTTTGTATCTGAAGATTTTGGGTTATCAGTTTCTTTTTTGTCAATAGGGGCAGGATTTTTTTGCGCCTTTGAATTTTCATTATTATTCTTAGGGCTCTTGTTCTTTTTTTGAGAGGATGTCTTTCCTTTTGAAACAATGTCTTTTAATTCTTTTTTCTCGCTTCTTTTTGAAATCAGTACAATTTCTATGTGTGTTCTTTTGGCAACTCTTCCTCTATGCCTCGAGGGCTTATAGGTGGTTGGTCCTTTATCAGCACTCATGTGAAGTATTACAAGTGAATTTGCATCAAGACCCTTGCTTGTTGCATTTTTTTCAGCATTTTTCAGCATTTTTTCAAGCTCTATGGCGGTTTTTATGGGGAATCTTCCTGGTCCAATTCCTTTTTTGTGAGCTACACTTGCATTATATCTTTTGAAAGGAACTGCAGTTTTCATAGCTTTTACTTCGTCTATTATTTTGTAAGCAAGAGATAGTTTCTTGCCCATTAAAAGCCTACAAAATTCTACAGATTTCTTAAATGAAATCGGAAGAGACTCTCCCTTAGCTTTGCCATATTGGCTTTCATCTTGTTTTTTGGAAATTGATTTGTATTTCATTACTAATCAGCCTATTTTACGGATAGATTTGCACTTGATCTTGTAGCGCCTACACCTGGAGCATGATGCATTACAGATTTTCTTGTAAGTGCTAATTCTCCAAGATATAAACCAACCATCTCTGGTTGGATTATTACGGCTAGGTATTCTTTGCCGTTGTATATTCTAATTGTCTTTCCTACCATCGAAGGAAGCACTATTGCATCTCTTAGATGAGTTTTAACTTTGTCTTTTTTTGAAATTTTTTCTATTAATTTCTTTTTTTCTTCGCTAAAGCCTCGCTTGATTGAACGTCTTTTTCTTGCAGTCAAAAGCTTTGAAAACTCAGCTACGCTCATTTCTTTTAGCTCATCTAAGCTTTTTCCCCTGAATGTGAATTCTTTTTTTGCCATTTTGGATTATCACATGTGTTTTGTTTTTAACTTGATTTTAACTTACTTTTTCCTTCCAGTTCTGCTTGCGGCGATATAGCCTACTTTCCTTCCCGGAGGAGCATGTCTTGAAACTGGTCTTGCTTTTGATTTTCTTGAACTTCTCTTGTTACCAAAAGGATGAGATACAGCGTTCATTTTTGCTCCTGAAACCTTTGGATAAAGTTTGTGTTTTGCTTTTGCAATGTAAAACATTTTTCCTGCTTTACAAATTGGTTTTTCAATCATCCCTCCCCCAGCAACAACACCTATTGTTGCTCTGCATTCTGGATGAAATTTCTTATCTTTTTTGGAGGGCATTCTTACTAGCACGTATTCTTGTGTTTTTGATATTACTTTTGCAGATGTGCCTGCAGCTCTTACTAATTTTCCGCCATCTCCAGGAATATTTTCAATTCCAAATATAACGCTTCCTTCAGGAACAGATTTTAAAGGAAGGATGTTTCCTAAAGCTGCTTTGTCTGAGTTTTGAGTATAATAAATCTCTTGACCAAGATAAACTCCTTCTGGAGCGATATGGTCTACTGTTTTGTTTTTTAGTTGAATTTTAATTATTGGAGAGGAATGAGCTCTGCACCTAAACATATCAATTATAACTGCTTTTATCTCTTCCCCGTTTTTAGGTATATATTTTGGATCAGATGTAAAATTGAAGCTTGGTTTCCTGTATTTAGGAGATCCCGAACCTCGCCTTTGTGCTATTATTCTTTTACCCATTGTTTATCCCCACCTTAATTTACATAAGCCCCAGTTTTGTTGCCACATCCATTGCTGGAGTGGAGCTGTCAAGTTTTACAATAGCTTTTTTAATTGAACTTGGTGTAAAGTAGGTATTGACTTTTGTAACCTTTACTCCAAAGAGCTTTTCTACGTCCTGTTTTATCTGAGCCTTTGTAGATTTTTTTGAGACTACAAATATTAGCTTGTTTTCTCCTTCCATAAGCCTTAGAGCTTTTTCGCTTGATATTGGAAATAATACTGATTCTGAGTTTGGTTTATCCATTTATATCACATAAACAAATTTTTTTCTTTGATTATATTTATTGAAGGTAGCGTAATTAAAATTGCTCGACCATCTTTATATCCTGGAGCAAGGTCGTATACATTTAGGTTATTTACGCTAACTATGTCTATTCCTGGAATGTTTCTTGCAGCTCTTGTAAGTTTACATCCTGCAGATACGATTACTAGCAACCCTTTTTTAGCTCTTTTCTTTCTGTTCCTTAATTTTGCCCGGCCTTTGTTTTTTACTGCAACTGATGTTCTTTTCAGTTCGTTTTCAAAGCCAAGCTTATTTAACTTATCAATGAATTCTTTTGTTTTTGAGATCTCTTCAAATTCTTTTGAGATTGCAAAAGGATATGATTGTGGAATAATGTGACCTCTTTCTTTTACTAATACTGCGTTCATTGAAGATGAAAGTGCTGATCTTATCGCAGCCCTTCTTTCAGTGATATTAATCTTTTCAGACCAGATTTTGTCAGATTTTGCAGGGTGTGCCTTTCTTCCTCCTACAGTCCCTGGAGATACTGCACCTACCCAATACATTCTTGAGCCCCTTTTAGAGAGTATCTTTCTTTGAACTCTAGAGATGCCATGGCCATATGAGGTTTTATAATCCCTTCTTCTTCTTGAAAGTTCTGCTGATTGTCTCATACCAGCAAACTTGAAAGCACCATATTTTTGTCTTTGATTTGCAAGATATACTCTTATTGCTTTTTTTATGAGAGATGCCTTTCTATCCTCGTTAAACTGCTTTGGCAATTCAACTTCTCCATCTTTTTGACAATCTTTGTTAAATATAGGGATCTTCATGATAATTCACTCTTTTTATTTTGTTACTATTTTTTCTATGGTAAGATTTGTTTTTTGGGGTTCATTTCTCCTAAGAGGCAACGTTAAAAGTATTGGCCTTTTCCTAGGACCTTGAATTGAACCTTTTATCAAAATATATTCGTTTTTTACAATTCCGTATTTGTGAAATCCAGATTTAGGATTGATTTCTTCAGGTTTTTTACCTACACTTAAAATCATCTTATTATATTCTGTTCTTTGGTGAAATCCCATCTGACCTGCATGCGAGACTCTATACATTATGTGCCCTTGAGCACACCAAGCACCTAAAGATCCTGGTCCTCTTTTGGTTTTTTCAGATTTGTGAGCACGCAAGGTTATACCAAATCTTTTAACAGGGCCCTGTATTCCTTTGCCCTTTGTTATTCCTCTAGAATCAACATAAACACCTTGAGTGAAGACATCAGAAATTTTTATATCCTTTGAAACGAGTGAAGAAAGATAGTTAAAAGAAGTTTTTGGATCAAGTGAAAATGAAACCTCAAAAATAAAAGGCTTCTTTTGACCCAAAGATGTGCTTTTTGGAATTGAATAAAAAAGCCCCCTTATTTGAGAGTATTCATTAATATTTTCTTTGATCTTTTCAATATTTGCAGGAATATCTTTTTGGGATGCGGGTTTTACTTGGGATTTCGAAAGTATTTTTTCATCACTAACCACTACTTCTGATTTAAGTGAAAGGTCGCCTTCCTCGCCAGTTGAATAACACCTTATTGATGCTAATTTTAATGGAGGACACTCAAGAATTGTTGCAGGTATTGCGACATCCATTCCTTTGGTTATAGAAGTTGCGCCTTTATCTCTAGCCATGACTGTACACATTCCTACTTTATACCCTAAAAACGCGTTAAGCTTATTTGGCTGAGCCTTTGCCCAAGCCCTTACTTTAGGGATTATCTTTTTAGCTCTGCGTCTAGGCCAAAACTGCATACTTCCGTGCCTTGGATTCTCTAATTTTGCCATATTTAATCGCCATTTGATAAAATTTATACAAGTACTATACAAATAGGAAATAATGTTCTACAAAATAATGTTTACTTTGCAAAACTTTGCAAAACTTTGCAAAAAGTAATTATTATTCAGGAGATTTAATTTGTCAGTTTATATCCCTTTTTGAACCAAAAACACATACAAAGCCAAGAATTAGTCTATTTATTCTAAAAGACCTTTTCTTAAAACCTCACAAGCATCTTGACGATACGGGCTTTTTTGCAGGCCTTGCCTTCGTGTTTATTCTATGCTTAACATATCTTAAGCATAACTTAGCAAAATGGTGGAAAGTCCATCACTTTATAAAACTTTTGATTAAAATAATTTAGAAGAAGGGTCTTAGAAAAGGGGTCTTAGAAGAGGAATATTATTTGAAAAATATTAGAATAGAGATTTCTTTATTTCTGTTTAATGATTTATTTATTATTGTTATTTTTTATAGTTTTCTATTTAGTTTTTTAGTGTGTTATAATATCTTTTATAGAATGGGTTTTTAAACTACTTTTAGAAGTATTATATTCAGATGTACTTGTCTTTAGAATAATTATACTCCAAATGTTGATCTTTAAAAGTAGTATCTTTAGGAACGCAGATTATAGAATTAAAATATTTATTAGGAGCATTATCTTTAGAAACAGTATCCTTGGGGATGTTTGTTTCCAGAAGCTTTATCATCAGGACTGTTTATCTTCAAAATCTTTATCTTTTGGAGCACTTTCTTCAGAGGTATGATTTTTTTTAATAGTTCTCTTTTTCTTTTTTTGCTCTCCTTTTGTCCTTTTAAGCATTATTTGAGCGTAATTAAGAGGGTTTTTTACTAAAGAACAAGTCTCATCAGGCTTACATATCCCAAAATCGCTGTAATATCCTTTAGAAGCACAGTTTGGAGGGGCAGTTTTACCTTTTTTTGCCAGATGATATTTTAGATGCGCATCTATCATCTGCGTTGAAAGAGGATCTTTGTTTAGGGAATTCCATTTGTGTACTGCATTTGTTATGTCATTTGAGTTCCAGCCGATGGATTTTAAGAAATTTACTAAAATAAAAAGAAATCTTTTTCTTCCATCACTTAGCCCTTTAAGTCCTAAACGAATGCAAGGCGGGAAGTATTTGTCGGCAAAAGAGTCAATGTCAAGATTGGTTCCTTCCAAAGAGATTACAAGTGATTTGTATTCGTTTTGTGCTGATGAATCACTTGAGCTTATCCCATCTAAGCCTTCTCTTCTTGAAGTGATATCTATGTGAGATTGATGGTATGAGTATCGGCTTTGGTCTAAATCGGGATTGTAATCAAAAGCTTCTGTAATCAGGGTTTTTCCCTCAGAAGAATCGGTTTTTGAATCATCTAAAAATATTAATTGATTTTCCTTTAATAGCTCTATTTCATCTAAATATGTTGAGAATGAACTGGATTTGACTAAATCAATTTCAATTGGAGAAGAATTTTTATTTTTTAATATTAAATCTATTAATTCTAATACCTTTTTTGGTTCTGCTGATTCCCTTTTGAAAGTAAGAACGTTTTTGGGCTCAATTGGAAGTGAAACAAGACCTGATTTCTCATGTAAGGAGTAAGGGCACCTATATAGGTGTCTTGAGGAGACTAAAATTTCATCTATCAAAAGGTTAACTTTTTTTATTGTTTCTTTGTTTGAACATTTCGGACAGGCTCTTTCTTTTATAACTTCTACTCTTTTCATTATTCTTGAACATACTGGACAGATTTTGTATGGACTATCTCCATCAGAGATTTGATTTGCGCAATTGGAGCATTGAAAAGTAACCTTTTTTTCATCTTTTCCAGTAATTTTAGTTCCACATTTTTTACAAACTTCATAAACAATTTTTTCGTCTTTGGATTCTGAAAGGTAGTTTTGGAAGTGGGGGTTTGAAAGTATTTTTTGAGAGAATTCAAAGCCTGTTTCTAATTTGTCAACGTAATGAACAAGATAGGCGTTAATCCTTTTTACTCCTTCGGGAAATAAAAGTCTTGTGTCTTTGCCATGCACACTTTCTGGGAAGGCTTTGAAGGGAACGCCAATATGAAATCCTTTATTTCCTGAGAATTTTACGGATATTGATTTTAATCCATGTTTTTTTAAGGCGATTATTATCTCATTTGCAATAAGTTTTGTTATCTCCCATACCGGAAAATCAATGTCTATTATTAGATCCCAACCTACCCTCAATTCATCTAGCTCGGATGGTTTTTGTCCTGTAGAAATTGCTAATGGGTTTGACCAGATTTCTTCAGACACATGAAAGGATGATGCGCGCCCTTTTGCGAATTCTAAAATATCGCCAAAGTTTTCTATTATATCTGGTCTTTTACCAAAATAACCTTCAAGATATTTTACTCCTACTTCTCTATTTTTGCAGGATAGCAAAAGTAGTTTGGAGATGGTTTGATTTTTATAGTATATCAAGGTATCTGAAATGGATAGCATAATCTAAGTGAATCAATTGTTTTAATAAATCTTTTTATAAAAGAGATAGCTAAATACACGTTTATATCAGGATGTGGTTTGGATCAGGATGGTGTTTTTATTAAAATCGTATTTGGGAAGAACAGAAATAACAAAAGAAATTAAGAAAAATGTAGCAACTTAAAAAACACAAGAAAAATATGCTATCGAGAAACAAAAGGGAATAAATAAACTTGAAATGTTTTTAAGATAATATGAGTTAAAGGATTTTTCGTATGATGTAAGGAAAGAATATTGACGGATTTGTGGGATTTGGACTTATTGGATTTTAAAATTTAATTTTGTCAAATCTTTCCCAAGAATCGTCTATAAAGGATTTTACGGAGTTGGAAAGATAGGGGCTATTAATCCAAAGAGCACTATCTGATTGAGCAAGAGCACTTGACTGGTCTGTTAGAAGGAATAGGGTATTTGCGTTATCAATTACAACAATTCCACTTTTTATGTTTTTTAGATCTCTTAAATCAAAGATGTTTTCATATGCGCCCAATGCTTCTTTTATTGCTTTTTCTTTTTTTACCCCGATTTTTACCTTTACGCCTCTTGCATTGGCTTTCACTAACTCTTCAGAAAGAATCTTAAATATTGAAATAACCATTGAAGGTGTTGATGTTATGAGTATTTCTTTTTGAGAACCACTAATTAGATATGAAAGGTGGTCATAAAGATTATGTCTGCCTTGGATACTTGCTGAGATTTCTGCAGGGTTTACTTGTTCGACACTTTTATTGAATAAAACAGAAAGTTCTTGCAAGATTTCGCTTTTTGCAGCTTTGTCTATTAGTTCGGCTTGTTTTAAGGCATCTTCTGATATTCTCTTTTTTATCCTTTTTATAGCTTCATCAGGATGAATTGCTACATATTTTATTGGTTTACCTACTTTTTCTAAAATAAGTCCTTTTTTGCTAAGGCTTTCCAATACGTCATAAGCCCTTGATCTAGGCACGTTTGCAATGTCAGATAATTCTCCTGCACTTGCTACTCCTTTTGATAAAAGTGCAGTCCAAAGTTTAGCTTCGTAAGAATTAAGTCCTAGTCTCTTAAGCTCTTCAACAAACTCTTTAGTAATAAGCATCATAATCACGTTTTGATTGTATTAAGCAATCACTATTCAGTAGATACGCTTTATTTATATAATTTTCTCTTAATTAAAGGTTATATCCTTATTCTTGGTTAATTGAAGATAGCGCTGGGATCTTCTTGGTTAATGGAAGATAGTGCTAGGATCTTCTTGGTTAATGGAAGATAGTGCTAGGATCTTCTTGGTTAATGGAAGATAGTGTTCGGATCCTCTTGGTTAATGGAAGATAGTGCTCGGATCTTCTTGGTTAATTGAAGATAGTACTTGGAGTATATTGTTATTAAAAAAAAAGATTTTAGAAAAATGTTCATTAAATAAACTATCTGCAGATTTTATAAAATGTTATATAATCATTTTTTATGTATATTGTTTCACTTTTTTCGTTTAATAAAGTAATTGACTCATTAAGGATTTTTAAGGTTTGGCTATCATTTTCGCTTATAGGGTAGGTATTTTTATTAATTATAAAGATTGCACAAGGCGCGTCAAAGTAGTCTTTTTCAATAAGTTTTGTAGGATTGTATAAGAATGCGTTTAGTTGATTGTTTAAAAAATAAGCACTTGCATATATTGCATTTATTTTTTTATCAGGGTTAAGTAAAGAATATCTTGGATCGGGAACAAAAAATACTATGTCGCCTTCTTCTTCATCAATCATGAAATGAGATATGTCTTCTTTTGATTTTATGTTATTAGAAAGATTTGATATGAAGCTTGATGAAATAATAATTGTGCCAACTGAAGAGATTATTGCTATTAGTAGCATTGCAATCAAAAAAACACTAGCCACTTTTTTTATGAAATTGTCTTTTATAAAATGTATTTTTGTAAATAAAGGTAGTTTAAGATTTCCTATCAATATTGCGTAGTGTGCAACCAGATAAAAAAACATATACATTAAAAATCTTATCTCTTTGTGTGTAAAAAGGGTATATAACGCAAGATTAAAAAGAAAGAAAAAAGAGATTATGAATCTTGTTCGTTGAGATGTATTGTCTAAAGTTTTTCCTTTCAGAAATTTTGATAATAAGGTATATAAAAAATCTAATAGAGCGAATACTAAGAATACAAAAAATATTGGTGAGATTAAGAATAATGACTTTGCATAATAGAAAATACTTTCCTGATAAAGATACGCATATTCGTTTTCTACTGCGAAAAATGCTTCGATTAAAGAATTTAAAAGCCCAATTCCTAAGAAATATTTTAAGAACATTACAAATAATATTGATGTAATTATAAATCCAAGCGAGAAATAAAGAGATAATTTTAATTTGTTTTTCTTTGCGAAAATTAGAAAATAGCCAATGACGATGGGGAAAAATATTAAAAAAGGATATCTTGAAAAACCAAGCAATGAAAAAAGTATTCCTGATAAAAATGATAGAATGTAGTTTTTTATTAAGGGTGATTTTAATTCTATTTTTGATAGAAATATTATTGCGAGAAACGATATGAAAACTGAAAAGATTTCTACCATAAATAGACCTACTAGGTCGTAGAGAGGATGAAATGAGATAAATGAGAATAATAAAAATGCTTCAAATAAATATGCGTGTTTCTTATATTTTTCTTTAAGTGATGTTTGGAGTATAATTGATATTAAAAGGTATAGTGCAGGTATTAATGAAAATGAGAACAGTTTATATAACAATATATTATCTTTGAATACTAAACCAATAATTGAAATAAACATTGGTCTTATGTTTTCTAATATGGTTGTTTTTCCCTGTATTCTAAGTGCATTAGATATATAGCAGGATTCATCCCATCCAAATAGACTAGAATTAAAGAATAGTGAGAAAAATATAAGAATCAATATTATGTTTATTATTCTAATTATTAGAATTTTTTCTGATTTTAAAAATATTGATAATGAAGATAAGAACTGTTTTATACATCCTTTGTTGGATTTGTTTTTTTTATTTTTTTTTGCTTTTTGATTTGTGTTTTCATCTTGAATATTTATGAAATTTTTGTTTTCGGGATTCTCTTTGCTAAGATTATCCATTGTACTTTTTTTTGATGAAACCATGGGTTTTAACCTTAAAAGAGTTATTTCATTTCAAATTATTTTTAGGTATATTTATCCTTTTTAGGGGGCAGACGGATTTTGTGGTGATAGATTTTGTTTTTTTTATTATTTTGATGGTTGATTGTAATATTGTTTTTAAGGTTATCTATTAGGGCTATTTTTGAGTATTGGCTAGATTTTTTTTATTTCGCAAAATCCAGCATCACTTCGCATACTTTACTCTTGAAGTTTATTCTTGAGACCGAAATTTTGAAGAGACTTATTTAAATAATGTTTAACCCATTTAAACTTGAACTTTCTGCAACATATTTAGGACATTTATGCTTGAATCTTTTTGATTTAGTTTTTTAAAGTGTTTTTTTAATACGTTGTTTGTAATTGTTTGCTTTTTATTTTGTTTTTAAAAATGATTATTTTTTAAAGGTAATTATTTTATTTTATTTTTTAATAAGTTTTTAAGCTAAGTCTTAAGCGATTTGGTTTTGAGCAGTATTGTTTTGAGCAGTATTGTTTTAAACTATACGCTTTTTGTGTTTTTTAGTAATCTAAGTCCATATTTGATATAGTTTTTTAGTTGAGCGATGCTTTTAAGTGAAAGTATTTTTTTAACGATGTAGTTTGGTCTGAGGTGATATTTTCGTAGTGCTTTTTTTCTTATTTGTTTTAATTTTTTAGCTGTTATAAATTTTGTTCCAATAACTGGATTTGAAAAGTAGCTATGACCTAAAATCTCTTTTTCAGAGGCTATTAGACCAAGCGCTTTGGATTGTTCGTAAAAAGGAGTGCCTATAAAAGGTGTTGCAATATGAAGTTCAACAAAATCACAGTTCAATTTAAACATGAACCTTATTGTTGCGTTTATTTCTGTTATGCTTTCATTTGGAAAGCCAATCATGAAAAAACCATATGTTTTTATTTTGTGTTTTTTACATAAGGATATTGCTTTAATGTCATCAGATATTTTTGAGCCTTTTTTTATTTGCTCTTTTTGCGGGTTTGTTCCTGACTCGATTCCAAAAGCTATTATTTGACATCCTGCTTTTTTCATGAGAGTTATCATTTCTTCATCGATTGTGTCTGTCCGCGAGTTTGCTACAAAGGATATTTTCAATTTTCTTTTTATTATTTCTTTGCAAGTTTCAATTACATTCTTTTTGTTTATTGTGAATGTGTCGGCCTTGAAAAAAAATTCTTTTATGTTATGCCTTTTTACACAGATTTCGATTTCATCAACTATTCTTTGAGGGCTTTTGTGTCGTGGGATTTTGCCAGAGATTATTGGTGTTAGACAATAATAACATGAGAATGGACAACCTCTGCTTGTTTCAATAGTTGTTATTTTATTTCCCGTGTAAGGATTTAGATATAATGAGTTATTACAAACGTTTAAGTCAGGCAATGCTAATTCATCAAGGTTTTTTAAGAAGTCTCCTAGTTTTGTTTCTATCCATTTATTATTTTTTTTGTAAATAATTCCTTGTACTTTTGAAAGAGAATTTGGGTTTTTATGAATGTTATTTATGGCGTCTATTAAATCTGAGATTACTGTATCTGCCTCTTTTCTTATTGCAATATCCAATGGCTTAAATTCAGGAAGAGATAATATTTTTTTAGGGATGCTAAAAAAGAGTGCTCCTTTCATTATAGTGATTGTTTTAGGGCTTAGTTGTTTTGTTATTTTAAGTGCTAAAAGATCTTTTAGTATTGTGGTATTTGTGGTACTAAGTATTATTAGCTCAGGTTTGATTATTTCTAGGTCAATTTTAAAATCTTTCCAAGATTTATTTTCTAATGAGTAATCTCTAAAATGAAATTTTATTTGTTTATCTCTTAGGACACCACCTATATTTATTGCATCAATTGGTGTTCTTGGGACAGTTGCAGAGCTTTCTTCTATCTCACTTTGGCATCTGTCTTCTCCTCTCATGTAAAGCCCTATTGGAGGATAAATCATAAGGGCATTTTGGATTTTTTTGTTTTTGGAAGGAATTGTTTGTTTCATTTGTTTTTGAACCGATATTATTTTATGATTATTTTATTATTTTATTATTTTTTTATTAATATTAGGTGTTTTATTTGAGTTGATTTGGGTTATTAAATATGATTAGCTTTATTCTCAGATTTTTATTGTATCAGTTTTCATGAGTATAAGTTTTCATTGTAATTTACGCATTATAAAAAGTATATTATGTAGATTGTTACTAATATAAAGAGTAGTAAAGATATTAAAATCCCTGAATCCATGAATATTAATTCTGTTCTTCGAGCAATTTGTTTATTGGTTTGTATTAGGAAATAATGTCTATATATGCCATGAAGCACGAAGGGTAATGTAAATATCATTAATTGGTGGGTAGATATGCAGTATAGTGAATATAATACAAATATCATGAACATATTGCCAACTATTAATGAGTTTAGATTTATTTTTTCATATTCGAACAATACAAGTTTATACTTTTGTTTTTTTATTGCTAGGTCTCCTAATCGTTTTGTGTATACTAAATAGCTTGCAAGGAAGAATATTACAAGTATTACCCAATACGACATCTTGACATTTAAAAGAAATATTCCACTTAATGTCCTTAGCACAAAATTAGAGCTTATTAAAATATTATCTAGGAATATTATGTTTTTAAGACCCAGAGTATATGCAAATGTGGATATTGTAAATACGACCATTATAATTAAGAATTGAATGGATATGAGAAATCCAAATGTTAGTGATGTGCCATATAAGATTAATGCAATGATAAAAGCTTTTACGATGCTTATTTGTCCGCTCGCAATAGGTCTTTTTTTCTTTTCCGGGTGTAAGATATCTTTTTTTTTGTCAAAGATATCATTTATAATGTAATTTGCTGAAGAGAGTATACAAAAAAGCAAGAAACCGATGATTGATAGCAAAAACATTTGTTTATTTATTAAGTTTTCTGAGAATATTAATGGGATGAAGATCAGTATATTCTTATACCATTGTTCGGGTCTTAATAATGATATATATTTTGTGATTTTTTGATGTTGCATTTTTTATCTGATTTTTTATCTGAAAACTTGAGTAGTTTATTCTTTTTATTTAATTGTTTTGATATTCTATTTTGATATTTGAATTTTTTTTTCAGGAATGGATTTTGAATGTATTAGGTGATTTAATTGGATACAGGCTTTTGTTTGATAGTGGCTTTGCAAATTAGGGGTAATAAATATTTACAATTAAAAATTTAATAGAAGTGGTTTAATAGGGCTAGGAAATTTAATTTTCGTTTTTAAGAATAGATAACGCTTCATCAATTGTTTTGTTGTCATAAACTATTGATTTAGTAGCATTTATTATGTTTTTTGGATTTTTGTGTTGCCAGAAGTTTCTTCCGATGGCTAGTCCTGTTGCTCCTGCATCGATTACATCTTTTACCATTTTTAAGAAACTTTCATCACTATCTGTTTTTAAGCCACCTGCGATTAAGACTTTTGCTTTTCCAGAGTTTGCAACTATCCAGCGTAATCCTTCTATATCTCCATTGTATTTTATTTTGAGCATATCTGCTCCAAGTTCTAATCCAATTCTTGCGGCATATGCATTATTATTAGTCGAAAGCTCATCAATTATCTCAGAGCCTCTTGGATACATCCAAGCAATTACGGGCAGTTTATATTTGTGTGCATCTTCTACTACTTCTGAGAATTCTTTAAACATTTTTGATTCGTATTTGCTTCCAGGATAAATTGTGTATCCTATTGCTTTTGCTCCTAAAGATACTGCTCTAGCCACATTGCAAAGTATTGGGGAATACGGATCTTTTGGCGAATAAAGATTTGATTTGGCATTTATTTTTATTATTAGGTTTAGCTTACTAAATAGTTGGAATTTATTGTGATATTTCTCTGCAATACCTGGAAGAACTATTAACCCATTAAGATTTGTCTCTTTGGCCAAATCAAAAATGTATTTTGGATTTAGGTTAAGTAAATTAAAATCGATTGGCCCATGTTCCATTCCTTGGTCATATGCTAACAAAATGGATCTTGAATTTTTGGTTAGTAATTTTTGTTCATACAATTTAAACACCTGTAAAGATATCTAAAAACTTTTTTTCTTTTCAGATAATTCCTTTTCCTTTTTTGCTATCAAAATCTTTGTTTTTAATGCGACATCAGGGTTTAATGATATTGAATCAATCCCTGCTTCCACTAAAAATTCTGCGAAGTCTTCATGATCAGATGGGGCTTGCCCACAAATTCCGATATATTTGCCTTTTTCCTTAGCGACTTCAATTACTCTTTTTACTAATTTTAGTACAGCAGGATTTCTTTCATCGTAAAGATTTGAAAGCATCGCTGAGTCTCTGTCAAGGCCTAATGCAAGTTGGGTTAAATCATTGCTTCCTATACTAAACCCATCAAAGATATCTAAGAATTCATCGGCTAATATTACGTTTGATGGGACCTCGCACATCGCATATATCTTTAGCCCTTCGTCTCCTTGAACAAGTCCGTTGTTTCTTAGCTCAGATATGATTAATCTTCCTTCTTCTAATGTTCTACAAAAAGGAACCATGATCATCATATTTTTTAATCCCATTTCGTTTCTTACTTTCAAAAGTGCTTGGCATTCAAGGGTAAATGCATCTTTGTAGTTGTCATGGTAATATCTTGAAGCGCCTCTCCAGCCGATCATAGGGTTTTCTTCATTTGGCTCAAAGTATTTTCCACCAATCAGATTAGAATATTCATTTGATTTGAAGTCAGAAAGCCTAACTATTACAGGTTTGGGATAAAAAGCAGCTGCAATCATTCCAATACCATAGGATAAAACATCTTTGAAGTAATCCGCACGATTTTTGTATCCATGTGTTATTTCGTCTATTTTTGCTCGTGTGCTTTCATCTTCAACCTTGTCATAATGAAGGAGTGCTAGTGGATGCACTTGTATTAATGAGTTAACTATAAACTCTTCTCTTACTAGTCCTACTCCATCCATTGGAAGGTTATGAAAAGTAAATGCGAGGTCTGGATTTCCCAAGTTAATCATGATTTTAGTCTTGGTTTCAGGAACATTTGATATATCACTTTTTTCTATTTCGAATGGGAGTTTTCCATCGTATACATAGCCATCGTCTCCTGATGAGCAGTCTACTGTTACATTTGCCCCATTTGGGATTTTGCTTGTGCCATTTTCAGTTCCTACAACACAAGGAATTCCCAGTTCTCTTGAGACTATTGCTGCGTGACATGTTCTGCCTCCTTTGTTTGTTACTACTGCGGATGCGAGTTTCATGATTGGGTTCCAATCAGGGTCTGTCATTTCAGTAACTAGAATTTCTCCTTGTTTGAATTGATCTATTTGTGCAGGGGTTTTGATGATTTTTGCAAGTCCTTGACCAATTTTGTTGCCAACACTTTTACCTTTGCAAATAACGCTACTTTTGCTTTTAAGAATATATTTTTCAATTACGTTTTTGTTTTTATTGGATTGGACAGTTTCAGGTCTTGCTTGTACAATGTAAAGTTGATTTGTTATACCATCTTTTGCCCATTCTATGTCCATAGGGGATTTTTTTCCCTTTTTTGCGCTGTAATGTTCTTCTACTATTACGCCCCATTTGGCTAAAGTAAGCACTTCTGAGTCGCTTAAGGCAAATTTTGTGCGCTCTTCAATTGGAACTGAAACATCTTTGGTTGTAGATTTGCCATCAATTGAATAAACCATTCTTAGGTCTTTTGAACCTAGTTTTTTTGAGATTATTGCTGGATATCCTTGCTTTAGTGTTGGCTCAAATACATAGTACTCATCGGGATTTACTTTTCCCTGAACTATGTTTTCCCCAAGACCATAAATTGCTGTAATAAAAACTACATCATCAAAACCTGTTTCGGTATCTATTGTAAATAATACTCCAGATGTTCCTACATCTGAGCGAACCATTTTTTGTACTCCTACTGATAATGCGATTGATGTTTGATCAAAGCCCATGTTTGACCTATAAGAAATTGCTCGGTTTGTAAAAAGTGATGCTATGCAGTTTCTTACTGCATCTATTATTGCTTCATCTCCTTTTATGTTTAGATAGGTTTCTTGCTGACCTGCAAATGAGGCGTCGGGAAGATCTTCAGCTGTCGCACTTGATCTAACTGCTACATCTGTGTTTTCTCCGTATTGTAGACAAAGATGATAATATGCATTTTTTACTTCGTTTGCGATGTGCTCTGGAAGAGGAGTTGTTCTTATGATGCTTCGTATCTGGTGCCCTTTTTTTGATAGGTCTTCCATGTTTGTTACATCAATACTTTGAACTATCTGATTTATTCTATCTTTAATCCCTGTTTGCTCAATGAAATCAAAATAAGCCTTGGCAGTCAATGCAAAACCGTTTGGTATGTTAACGCCTTTTTTTGTAAGATTAGTATACATCTCACCTAAAGAGGCATTTTTGCCACCGACATATTTTATATCCTCAATTGAGATTTGATCAAACCATAAGATAAGTTGCTCTTCTTTATTCATAAAAATCACCTAATCCTCCCACTGAAAAAAACAAACTATCGCTATATAATGTTTTTTATTCATTTTAAAATGAGGAAAAAGATGATGGGGAAAATAAATGAGAATGAGAAAAAAATAAAATTAAATGAAGAAAAAGAAGAATAATAGAATTATTTGAAATACTAGATTTTTATTATTTTGGAGTTTTGAGTTTTTCTAATACTTTGGATATGAAGCCATGCATGATATATATCTCGCGTTTTGTGAAAAAAGATTTTCCTACTATTCTTTTGAAAGCGTTGATTTGGGTGGTTTTTTTTGAGAGCGTTTCAAATTCAAGTGTGTTTATAAGATCAGTATATCTTTTTATGAGATTGGTTTTTTCTTCTCCTGATGCAAAGGATATGTGTGAAATGCTTGTTTTGCCATTAGTTATGTCATCAATTTTATCTGTTTTGTTACTAGAAGTTTTTTTGTTGTTTGATTTTTTTTTAATTAGCTTTGTTTTTTCTTTAAAAAGCTCATATAATAGTATTGAAAGTGCGTGACTGATATTTAAGGTGGGGTAATTGCTTGATGCGGGAATGGAGGTTACAAAATCACATGCTTTAAGTTCAAGATTTGAGAGACCACTTCCTTCTCTACCGAGTACTATTCCCACTTTAAGTTCATTAAATAAGTGCTTAGAAAGTATTTTTAACGCTAAGGTCTCTGATGAAACAGGACTTCTTGTGAGATTAAAATCAGTGCCTACCATTGCAGTTGTTGCTACTAGATAATCGAATTCTTTTTTTAGAGAGGGAAATATATTATTGGTTTCAGTTTTAATTAATTGGGCTTTTTCGATAATAGAATATGCATGTTTTGCCCTAGCGATGAGTTGGCCATTATCCAAGCGAAAAGAAGGATTTACAACGCAAAGGTTTTCAAAACCAAAGTTACCCATTACTCTTGCAATGGCTCCAAGGTTTCCTGCCACTTCAGGTTCTATACAGATAATTGTTATCATTTTATAAAAGAGGAAATGAGCAACAATAAAAACATAATGAAAAGTACCCATGTAATAATTTTATTTATTTTTTTGGCCTTTTTTTCTCCAAAAAATTTGGTGAAAGTGGTGAGTAATATCCTTCCTCCATCAAGAGGTCCCATTGGTAACAAGTTGAATAAACCTACACCTATGTTTAATAGTGCAAGCCAAAAGAACAGACCCATTAGGAATTTTACCAAAACATCTTTAAATATACTTCCAAAGCTAAATTCCTCTCCTTGATATCTTAGTGTTACTCCTAAAAAGCCAGGCCCTTCCAAAGCAGGTTTTTCTTTTGAGTTTAATTTATTTGGATGAGCTGACAGTACTAAATTATATATGCTTCCCTCCTCACTTTCAAGTGTTATTACATCTCCTGGTTTTGAATTGGAAATGATTTTCTCAAAATTGTTTTTTCCAGATTCAAAAATAGCAACTCCATTTATTTTTACATAGCTTGTGTTTATTGGTATCGAGTTCAAATATGCAGGAGAGTAATCTTTTTCAAAATAATCAACAAATTCTACTGAATTATAAGAGTACATCACATTCGCCATTGGCTGATAAGCTACATTTATAGGCGCAAGAACACTTGAAGATATTAATGAAAATATTAAAAAGAATACCCCGAAGAGTATTATGTTTGCAAAGGGACCTGCAGAGTACATCTCAATTTGTTGCCAAGGACTTTTCTTTTGTAGACTTTTTTCGTCAGGCTCAACAAATGCTGCGGGAAGTATGGGTGCTATCACACCAAGTATTGCAAAACCAGTTGAATGCAATTTTATGTTGTTTTTCCTTGCTATAATGCCATGAGCACCTTCGTGGAATACCGCCAGTATTATTATTGAGAGTATCCAATAAATAGGTGGAACAAATACAGCTCCTTTTACAGGGAAAGGTAAAACTAACGCCATAGGAGAAACATAACTAGGCATAAGATTAAGTGTGGAGAGTAAAAAATCGATAAATCCTTTTATGAAAAAAACAGTTATAAAGCCCATTCCAATAAATCCTGCAATAACTCCAGAAACCGCAAATACCTTGACAGTTTTTTTGTATTTTTTTGCGATGTTATCAATTAATTTGAGCCCTCTTTTTGTTCTATACATCACAAAATAAATGACGTACCAAAGAAATTTTTCTACAGAAACATTTTTTTTGTTTTTAGAGATAAAAATTATCAAAAAGATCATTATTGCAAATAAGAATGCATAATTAATTACCATCTCTAAATTGCTTGATAGGTAATTTAAAATCAATCCAAAAATATTGTCTAAAATCATTCATAACACCTTAAATCATTTTTATGCTAATTATCTGTTATATAAAATATTCTTCAAACAAAATAATTAAAATTTATCTTCTTGATTGTTGGTCCTGTCCCAAGCATAATGGTTGGAGTATTTACGGACTTGGGGGCAGGGGATATTTTGAAATTGAAAATCTCGCACTAAAGTGCGGGGTATTAAAACCCAAACAAACCTCACATTGTGAGATTTTCAATAAACTAAATAAAAACAAACTAAAAATGAACAAATTAACCATTCAGCTAATTTTTGTAGCTATAAAATGTAAATATTAGTTATATTTAGTTTTAAATTATGTGACAAAGTATGTAACTATATAACAAATTATGTTATAAAGACTAAAGCCTACTCTTTTAAGTTATATATTTAAAAGTTTGCTTTTGTGGGGTGTGTCCGGAATAAGCAATCATCTCAATGATGATTAACTTAGTAATCTGGACATTACCGTTAACAATCCTTACTAAATTGTATAAAATGATGATCCAGGCGACTTCTCTTTTCTTTAAATAATGTCGCTTACATCTAAGCGTTGGCAAAAAACGCTGTTTCAAGGCGTGAAAACCACTTTCTGAGCAGTTCCGTCTTGGATAATCCGTATCCTCAATGAGACAGCGTTTCCGAAATCGTCCACGCGGACTATTTCTTA
>Ga0334884_1000161_pt1 | contig 126765 bp, 108 predicted proteins | sample GraSluR1_MG_7_FD_207215 | JGI IMG/M metagenome (GOLD analysis project Ga0334884, IMG submission 207215) | Sludge microbial communities from methane-producing bioreactor in Wageningen University, Netherlands - Granular Sludge_12_05 R1 | ecosystem: Engineered > Bioreactor > Anaerobic >... | reverse complement strand
TTTGAACATTAAGCATAAGTGGTGCAGTATTCTAGTTGGCGCCCCTCTCCGAAAACGGGCCTAAAAATCCGTTAAGGGCACATCGATGAAGTTCCTGGTGGTGGCTGCCGACGCCCAGTCGGGAGCTGTTGCTGGGAGTTAAGAGGGACGGGGCGATCTACAAAGGCATGTAGGCGTTGACCCTGCCCTCGCGGAGACCCAATGATGGTGGTTGCATGCTTAGCGGCTGCAGCTACTGCTTGGGTAAGAACCTGCATGCGGTTAATAGCTGTGTGCAGTGTAGCCTGCCTTGAGTGGACCGGGTGGAGGAAACATTGTTTTTTAAACCCCTTCTGCAAAAGAGGCTAGGAGAGATCAGGCGTCAGGGAGGAAATCTTCTAGACTGCTCTCGAAAGAGAAGTATACCAGGGATTAAAGTGTGAGCTAAGTGGTAATCCAGTTCCGCCGGTGGTGACACAGCGGGGGTAGTCTTAAAAGGGAACTGCCTGTTCGGTAACGACAGGTGATTATCCGGGAAATCCTGCTGGACCTAAGCCGCAAAGTTTACCTGGTTTACTACCACTTATGTTTTATTGTACAAAGGTGATGACGGTTGTCTAAATTAAATAAAAACCGCAGAAGAAAACGCTGGGTTATAGTAATTACCATCTGGACATTTTTTATTGCTCTTATTGTTGGCTTTTTTGCCCATTATTCTTTAAATGAAATTAATTCGTTGTTTTTATCTTTTTTGATTCTTTTTATTGTGGTTTTTCTCGGAATAATCTTTGACCTGGTTGGAACTGCTGCCGCAGCAGCCGATATAGCGCCTTTAAATGCCAAGGCTGCCCGCAGGGTTGTGGGAGCCAGGAAAGGGGTGCAACTGGCAAAGAATGCTGAGAAGGTGTCAAATTTTTGTAATGATGTCGCCGGAGATATCAGCGGTATAGTCTCCGGAACCCTAGCTGCGATTATTGTTTACAAGTTGATTGTTTCAATTCCCCACAGCCAGGCGGATTTTTACATGAACATACTGCTAACAGCCCTTGTTGCCGCTGTAACTGTCGGAGGAAAGGCCTGGGGTAAGGTAGTTGCAATAAATTATTCCACAGAAGTATTATTAATGGTCGGTTACATTCTGACCAGGATTGAGAAACCTTTTGACTGGTTTAGAAAAGATAGTAATTCCCCGGGGTGATGTCAGTGAGTGATTTTGTCGAACAGTTGAACCTGCCTTATGATTTAAAAAAAATGAGCAAAGATGATTTAAAACTTCTTGCATCGGAAATACGTGAATACATGATCCAAACGGTTGCCGACAATGGAGGGCACCTTTCTGCCAGCCTGGGCGTGGTTGAACTGGCTATAGCGCTGCACTGCAATTACAACAGCCCGCACGATAAAATAATATGGGATGTAGGGCATCAAAGCTATCCACACAAACTTTTAACCGGCCGCTGGAAGGAATTCTTAACACTCAGACGCAGAGAGGGTTTATGCGGTTTCCCCAAGCCCTCGGAAAGTATTCATGATCCATTTGCAACCGGACACAGCAGTACTTCTATTTCTGCTGCACTTGGTTTTGCCACTGCCCGCGATCAGCTTGGCCAGGATTACAGGGTGGTTGCCGTTATAGGTGATGGTGCCCTGACCGGTGGGATGTCTTTTGAAGCGCTGAATCATGCCGGTCATATCAAGGCAAACCTGACCGTTATCTTGAATGATAATAAAATGTCGATTGGATCAAATGTAGGCAGCATGTCGGCCTACCTGAGTCGGATTAGGTCAGATCCCAAGTATTCAAGGATAAAAAAAGATTACGAGTATTACGTAAATAAAATTCCGTTAATTGGTAAAAAATTAATCAGTTCTACTGAGAAAATAAAAGGCGGATTAAAATATCTAATTGTCCCGGGAATGATATTTGAAGAACTTGGGTTTACTTATCTCGGACCTGTCGACGGGCATAACATTTCTGCGGTGAAAAATATATTAAAACAGGCTGACAAATTGTCCGGTCCTGTTCTCGTTCACGTGGTTACGGAAAAGGGTAAGGGATACCGTTATGCAGAAAAATCACCCGAGATTTTCCATGGAGTTGGACCTTTTGACTTGAATAATGGTTTGCCTCTGAAGAAGAAAAAAAGTCCTACCTATACCGATGTTTTCGGTAACACTTTGCTTGATATAGCCCGCAACAATAATAAAGTAGTGGCAATTACTGCAGCAATGGCTGCCGGAACAGGGCTAAAAAAATTCAGCAGGGAATTCCCAGGTCGTTTTTATGATGTAGGTATTGCCGAACAACACGGTGTTACTATGGCTGCCGCCCTTGCTGCCGGTGGTATGCAGCCGGTTTTTGCCGTTTACAGCACTTTTCTGCAACGAGCTTATGATCAACTGCTTCACGATACCTGCATGCAGAAACTGCCGGTTATTTTTGCCGTAGATAGAGCGGGCATAGTTGGCGAAGATGGAGAAACACACCAAGGTTTATTTGATTTGACTTTCCTGCGCAGTATTCCCAACATGACTGTTATGGCTCCGGCTGATGAAGATGAATTACAACATATGCTTTCTTTTGCCTTTAATAAAATAGAGGGTCCGATCGCCATTCGTTACCCACGGGATAAAATTAAAGGTGTTAAACCGCGGGAAGAGAATAAGATTAACCTCGGTAAAGGAGAACTGGTTAAAGAAGGTGAAGATTTACTGATTATTGCTGTTGGCACAGCAGTAGGGTCTGCCCTTGAAGCAGCCGAAAAACTTTTCTGGCAGGGTATTAAGGCCTCTGTAATAAATGCCCGTTTTGTTAAACCCCTGGATGAAGAGCTAATCACGGCAGCTGCACGAAAGTGTGGACAGGTGATAACAGTAGAGGAAAACGTTTTGGCAGGAGGCTTTGGCAGTGCTGTGCTCGAATTATTTGAAAAGAAAGGTATGTCTGTGCCTGTTAAACGGTTGGGTGTAAATGATTGTTTTGTCGGTCATGGCACAAGGGCCCAGATGCTGGCCTGTTGCGGCCTGGACGTTGAAGGAATTTATAAGTCGGCAATTGCTTTTACCAGGAGAATTGCCGGGAAGGAAAATTTTTGAGTGGAAAAAGAAAAATAAGAATTGATCACTTACTTGGTGACAAATATCCTCATTTAAGCCGCAGCCGGATTCAGGCTGAAATAATGGCTGGCCGTGTTTATGTTGAGGGTGTAAGGGTTGACAAAGCCGGCACCCTGGTAAATCCGGATGTAAACGCAGAAATTCAGCATCCGGAAAACCCTTATGTCAGCCGGGGAGGTTTAAAGCTTGAAGGAGCTCTTGAGCAATTTAATGTTGGGGTGGAAGATAAAATAATCCTTGATGTTGGCTCTTCGACCGGAGGGTTTACCGATTGCCTGTTGAAGCGGGGGGCAGCTCATGTGATTGCTCTTGATGTCGGTTACGGTCAACTGGCTTTGAATCTTCGCCAGGACGACCGGGTAACGGTTATGGAGCGTTTTAATGTTCGCAGGCTTACCAGAAATGATCTATATCGGCAGCCTGATCTTGCCGTAATTGATGTATCTTTTATATCCCTGGAACTGGTCTTGCCGGTTTTGGCAGAAATAGGTTTAAGGGATGTCATTGCCCTGGTCAAACCCCAATTTGAAACAGGTCGTGTTCAGGTTGATCGGGGCGCTGGTGTAATACGCGATCCGCTTCTTCATGCGAATGCTATTGATAAAGTTATCCGTTGTGCTTTAAAGAATGATTACTTTCTTTCTGGAATAACTTATTCCAGCAAGCCGGGCCCTAAGGGCAATATTGAATACTTTATTTATTTAACTGCTGATTCTTCAGGAAAGCAGGATAACGAAGCTAATTATACCGGTCTGATTGAAGAAACAGTTAAAGAGGCTCATCAAAGGTTCAATAGCGAAAAAGGTTAAATAAAAATATATCCGTAACATGGTCGGCTTGTTGGATAAAATAGTTTTAACCTTATTGAGGAGGCTGAAATTGAAAGAAATCGGGATTATTCCTAACTGGCACAAGAGAAATGCACCGCTGGTTGTGGAAAAAATAGCAGGTTTTTTTAAGCCCCGTAAAATCAGCTCCAGAATTGCCGATAAAAATCAGGCTGATTTTTACAGTGAGGAATCCCTTGAGCTCCAACTCTCGTCATGGGAAGACAAGCTAAAATTGATTGTAGTTGTTGGCGGTGACGGAACTATTCTGCGTGTAGCCCGTGATCTTGCCTGCTGGAATGTGCCTATTTTAGGTATTAATCTCGGCCATAAGGGTTTTTTGGCAGAGATTGAAGTAGAGCAGATGGAAAGGTTTTTGCAGTATATAGCTACCGATCAGTATGATTTTCAGGAAAGAATGATGCTTGAAGCAATTCTGATGCGTGGAGACGAAGAGCTGGGTAATTACCTGGCTTTAAACGACCTTGTTGTTTCCAGGGGACCATTTTCCCGCATTATAAAAGTTGAAGCACGAATTAATGAAGATTATATGGAAAGTTATTCCGGTGACGGAATAATTATTGCCACTCCAACAGGGTCTACCGGTTACTCTCTTTCAGCTGGAGGGCCGATTGCCAATCCTACCATGGAACTATTTGTTGTTACACCAATCTGCCCTCACAGTCTCTATAACCGGTCTGTTATTGTCAATGGAAATGACACAATCAGCTTGAGAATTGACTCCAGGCAGGTCCAGGTTGTGCTCACCGTGGATGGCCAGGTCAGGTTTGCTCTTGAAGATGAAGACCAGGTTATCGTCCGCCGCTCGCAGCAAAAAGTTAAATTGGTATGTTTCCACGATTACTCATTTTACAGGATGCTTCACCAGAAACTCAAGGCTTAGTTTAATGCCCAGGCTTCTTACAGAAAGGTGACAGATGTTTTTAAGGAGGTTGAGAAATGCTGCTGGAGCTCAGAATTAATAATTACGCTCTAATTGATCAAGTCAATCTCACTTTCAGTCCCGGTTTGAATATTTTGAGCGGGGAAACCGGTGCCGGTAAATCGATAATTATTGGCTCGATTAATCTTCTTTTAGGTGAAAGAGCTTCAACTGAACATATTCGCCAGGGTTGTAAATCTGCTTTAATCGAAGGAATTTATAATTGCGGGGGCACAACTAACAGCGAAGTCAACTCTTTGCTTGCCAGCGCCGGTATTGAACAGGACGATGAACTGATACTGGCCCGTGAAATATATGATAACGGAAGAAGCACCGCCAGGGTGAATGGACGAACGGTGCCGGTTTCTTTTTTAAAAGAGCTGGGTAAATATTTAGTGGATCTTCACGGCCAGCACCAGCATCAGTCTTTGTTGAGGACCGAAAATCACATAGATCTGCTTGATTCATTCGGGGGGGAAGAAATATCCTCAATTAAACCGGTGCTGCAAGATTTGCATCAAAAAAAACGCGAACTTATAAAAAAGCTTAAGGAGCTTGGCGAGAACCGCAATGAACGCGAAAGACGCATTGATATATGTTCTTTTCAACTCAGGGAGATAGAAAGCATTAATCCGAAAATAGGTGAAGATGAACAGCTGTCTGAAAGGGAAAAAATACTTGGCAACATTGAAAAACTATGCTCCCTGACAGAAAGAGCTTACAACGATCTATACAGTGGGAATGAAGAGGGGGGAACAGCGGAAGCTATTGTTGATCGCTTACGGCGGTCTATTGGCATACTGGATGAGGCAGCCCAGATTGACAGCACCCTGGCACCCCTGTGTGAAATACTTTATTCAGCAGTTGAGCAAATAGATGAAGTTTCTCACGATTTGCGAAATTATCAGCTTAAACTGGAATATGAACCGGGAGAATTGGCCGGGCTACAGGAAAGATTAAGCCAGATCAGCAGTTTGAAAAAAAAGTATGGCACTTCGATCGAGTCAGTTTTGGATTTTACAGAAGAACTGAAACAAGAAATAGAACGACTGGTTAACAGTGAAGCTTTGGCTGAAAAGTTCGAGCAAGAAATATCTGAGCTTGATAAAGTTATTGCCAGGGTATCTTCAGAATTGCATCAGCTGCGCGAAAAAGCAGGTTTATTTCTGGAGGGTAAGATTAAAGAAAGCTTTAAAGATCTAGCTCTTCAGGAAGCTGATTTTATAGTGAAATTATCTAAAAAAGATTCTTTTACACCATCAGGAAGAGATGAAGTTGAATTTTTGTTTTCTGCCAACAAGGGTGAAGAAGTAAAACCGCTTGCGAAAATAATATCAGGTGGTGAAGTGTCCCGGGTGATGCTGGCCTTAAAAACGGTTTTAGCCCGGCAGGATCTTGTTCCCACCCTGATTTTTGATGAAGTGGATTCAGGTGTGGGCGGAATAACTATTCAGGCCGTGGCGGAAAAACTGGCCGGGTTATCTATAAATCACCAGGTTATGTGTGTAACCCACAGCCCCCAGATTGCTTCCATGGCGAATTGCCACTTTTATCTCTACAAAGAACCCTCTGCTGGTAGAACTGTTACCAGGGCAGAGCTTCTTGATTCAAAAAACAGGCGAAAAGAGCTGGCCAGGATGTTGGATGGTGCCGGAATAAATAAAGTAAGCCTGCAGCATGTTGACAACCTTTTGGAACGGGCAGAAAGGTTTAAAAGCAGCCTGGCAGGTCATTAAAAGATTATAAGCCTGGAGGTGTTGACCATCTCGGACGATATACTATATGAGAAGCAGTTGTCGACCAGTTACCTTTACCGGGGTAGAATAATTAATGTAAGGCAGGATCGTGTTGAGGTAAACAGCGGAAATACAGCTTTTCGAGAGATAGTTGAACACCCCGGAGCTGTAGCCATCCTGGCCCTTGATGATGAAAACAGGGTTGTGATGGTTAAACAATACCGTCAGCCTGCGGGAAAAGTGTTGCTTGAAATACCCGCCGGAAAACTGGAGCCGGCAGAATCACCTCTTCATTGTGCCCAGCGGGAGTTTGCAGAAGAAACAGCCCTGGCAGCTGAACAGTGGAAACAGATAACCTGTTTTTATCCTTCACCCGGTTTTTGTGATGAAAAGATCTATCTGTTTCAGGCAATTGGTATCAGGGAAGCTGTCTGCCCGGGAACTGACCCTGATGAAAATATTGAATTGATTTATGTACCACTTGATCAAGCTTTAGCCATGATAAAAAGCGGGCAAATAATTGACGGTAAAACTATAATAGCCGTTCAGTATGCCCTGTTGTGAGCTGTCTTTAGGCAGGGGTTAACTTAATTTGAACAAAACCGGGCTGAGGCAGGTTATTGACCTCATTTCGTTGAACTAATAAATACTTATAACCAGCGAGGGAAATATATAGTATGCAGAGACAGTTACAAAACTATAATAATTACCTGGCAGTAGAGAAAGGTTTATCTAAAAATACCCTTGAATCATACCAGCGTGATCTGAATAAATTTTTAAATTACATGAAGAAGAAAAAGATTATAAAGCCTGATGAAGTCGATCGTCTGGAACTTAATTCTTTTATTGCCGATCTAAAAAATAATGGGCTTGCTACTTCAACTGTATCCCGCTGTATAGCCTCGATAAGGTCATTTTTTAACTATCTTCTCCAGGAAGGAATTATTGAAAACAACCCGGCAAATGACCTTGAATCGCCGCGAATTGAAAAAAGATTGCCGAAGGTATTGACAACTGGTGAAATTGACCTGCTTTTAGATCAGCCCAATCCGGTTAATAACGGTGGCCTCAGAGACAAGGCAATGCTGGAATTGCTTTATGCATCAGGTATTCGTGTTTCTGAACTAGTTTCGCTCAATGTTACCGATTTTGATCCGAGGGTGGGTTACCTGCGCTGCCGGGGTAAAGGTATGAAAGAGAGAATTGTGCCTATTGGTTCCGTGGCGATAGAAAATGTAAGTGAATATTTACGCAGGTCAAGAATTAGGATGATCAGAAATAATGAGGAGACGGCGCTTTTCCTTAATCACCATGGAAGCAGAATGACCAGGCAGGGTTTCTGGAAAATTCTCAAGAAATATGTTCGACAGGCAAATATCCAGGGTGATATTACTCCACACACATTACGTCATTCTTTTGCTACTCACCTGCTGGAAAATGGTGCCGATCTTCGTTCAGTGCAGGAAATGCTTGGACACTCAGATATTTCTACTACTCAAATTTATACACAGGTAACTCGAAAGAAGATCAAGGAGATTTATGACAAAGCACACCCGCGAGCGTAATCAAGAAAAACACAGGGTAATAGTAGTTGTACTGGATGGGGCCGGGGCCGGGGCACTACCCGATGCCGATAAATACGGCGACAGTGGCTCAAGTACGCTTTATAATGTAATTAAAAAACATGCACCGCTTCAGCTGGAAAACCTTGCCTCACTTGGCCTGGGAGAAATAATCGGTTTTGATTTGAGTCGTTCCCGGACTCCTGAAAGAAATGCCTGCTTTGGACGCATGGCCCCACTGTCGCCGGGCAAAGATACAACCAGCGGGCACTGGGAATTAGCCGGTTTGGTACTGGAAGAAGCATTTCCTCTGTTTCCAGATGGTTTTCCCCCTCCATTAATCAGTGCTTTTGAAACGTCCATCGGTCGAGGTTCACTGGGCAACTTCGCCGCTTCAGGAACTGAAATTATTGAGCAACTGGGTCCGAAACACCTTGAAACCGGTTATCCTATTGTATATACTTCTGCTGATTCTGTATTTCAGATTGCCGCACATGAAGATATTGTCCCCAGGGATTTGTTATACGACTGGTGTAAGAAAGCCAGGGTGCTATTAACCGGCAAGTATGCCGTGGGGAGGGTAATAGCCAGGCCTTTTATCGGTAAACCGGGCTCATTTACCAGAACAACCGGCCGGCATGATTATTCATTGGAACCTCCGGGCAAAACCTTGTTGGACGGTGTTTATGAAGCCTCTTTAAATGTGTCTGTAATAGGCAAAGTAAAAGATATTTTTGCCGGACGCGGAATAACAGAGCATCTTCCCGGAGGAGACAACACAGAAATTGCAGAGAGCCTGCTCCAGGCGATTAAGAAGGGCAATAACGGATTGTTATGGGCTACTTTTATCGATTTTGACATGATTTATGGACACCGCAATGACAGTGAGGGGTTTGCCCGTGCTTTAGAACGATTTGACAGGAACCTGGCTGAAATTTTGAATGATATGGGCGATACTGACCTGCTCTTTATAACGGCAGACCATGGATGTGATCCCACATTTCATACTACTGATCATACCAGGGAATACGTTCCAATAATTGCCTGGAACAAGAATTTCAGAAAACCGATCAAGCTTGGAAACCGCGACAGTTATGCCGATATGGCGGCTACGGCAGCAGAATGGTTGAAGATCTCCTTTATCTCCCCTGGCACTTCTTTTATCCCGGATTAGGTCAGTAAATTGAAAGAATAAAGACAGGAGCAGAAACCAGTTATGAATTTGATTTTAACTCATGAAAATGGTGACTTTGATGCTCTTGCCTCAGTTGTTGCCGCTTCCCGGCTGTACCCTGACAGTGCGGTGCTTATGCCCGAGCTGCTGCAGCCAAACGTACGGGCATTTATAAATCTTTATCGTGATTTACTACCTCTTGTTGATCCTAGAGATGTTGAAGCTGACCTGGAAAAAGTTATTGTGATTGATACCAACCGTCGTGAAAGACTGGGAAGGTGGGGTTACCTGCTAGATGGAGCTCATGCAGTTATAGTATTTGACCATCACCCCGGAGAATTGGATTTTAAAGCGGACAATGTAACTTTAGAAGAAGTTGGAGCTACAACAACACTCATGCTTGAAGAATTAAGAAGCAGCGGAATCAGGTTAACCGATTTTGAAGCAACCCTATTTGCAATCGGTATATATGAAGATACTGGCTGCCTGACATACGATATATCAACCAGCAGGGATGCAAACGCTATAGCTTACCTTTGGGAACATAACATTAATACCCGGTTAATCCAGGATTACCTGCGCTCCCCCTTAAACGAAATACAAAAAATACTTTTTGAAAAAATGATCCGTTACAGCGAACTGTATGAGATAAATAACCGCAGGGTTCTGATCAGTGCCACTGAATTGGAAGAGTATGTAATCGGAGCCTCAGTACTACTTCACCTGCTGGATGAAATTGAAGATGCCGGAATAACTATAGTAATTATTAAAATGTCTGATAACACCTACCTGGCGGCAAGATCAAGGGATGACGACATTAACTTACTGGAACTTCTTTCACCTTTTGATACAAGGGGCTATCCGGGAGCAGTGTCGGCACATATCAAAAACCGTGATGCCGAACAGTTAAAACTGGAAATTATTGAACACCTGGAAAACAATATGCCTCCTGCATTAACGGCTGAAACTGCAGCCTCAAAACCAGTTTTCAATATTAACAGTAATGTAAGCATAACCGAAGCGGATGATCTGCTTAACGAGCATAATATTAAAGGCTGTCCGGTGGTTGATAACGGTGAGCTGGTCGGTATAATTTCAAGAAGGGATTTACGGAAAGCCTTGCGCAGCGATCTGGGGCATGCTCCGGTAAAAGGTTTCATGACCCGCAGGTTAATTACTGCTTCGCCAGATCATTCCCTTGCTGACCTGCGACGCACGATGGTGGAGAATAACATCGGTAGAATCCCAATAGTTGATGAAAACAATAATCTTAAAGGCATTGTCACTCGTTCAGACATCCTCCGCTACCTGAGCTATCTTGATCGAAGCGGACAATCAATTAAAAAGAAAAAAGCAGGCGAAAGAACAATAACTTTTGCGGTCGATGATTTTTATTACAGCCGGGGCGGAACAATAAATATTCTGCCGCTGCTGGAAAAAGAACTGAGCACAGAAGCAAAGTCAATACTTACAGAAGCAGGCTGTCTTGCCGATAGAGAAAAGGTTAAAGTTTACCTTGTAGGAGGCATTATCAGGGATCTTTTACTCAAGTACCCACCTGAAAAAGATTTGGATTTTGTTGTGATTGGCGATGCGGTTTCCTTTGCTTTTAAACTTCAGAAGATACTGGGTGGAACGGTCAGGCATTTTGAACGATTTAAAACAGCATCCCTGATCATGGATAATGGAACCAGGCTTGACCTGGCAACAGCGAGAAAAGAATATTATCTGACTCCCGCAGCACTGCCCCGGGTGGAAAGTTCGGGCTTGAAGGATGATCTTTTCAGGCGCGATTTTACCATAAATGCCATGGCCTGTTCGCTTGCGAGTGATAATTACGGCAGGCTTTATGATTTTTATAACGGCCGCCAGGACTTGCAAATGAAACAGGTCAGGGTTCTTAACGAGCAGAGTTTTATTGATGACCCGCTGCGTCTTTTGAGGGCAGTTCGATTTGAACAGCGTTACAACTTTACAATAGAAACTAATACGATGGAGCTTGTTCAGCAGGCAGTACAGGATAATATGCTGGAAAAAGTCGGCAGACAAAGACTGAATCATGAGCTGCGGCTAGTCTACAGGGAACTATCACCTGTGAAAGTATTGAAAAGGTTTGACCAGTTGCAAATGCTGGAACGGCTATATCCCGGCATCGCTGCAGAAAAATCAACCTGGCAGCTCTTATCAAGAATAGAAGATATCTTAAACTGGTTTTCCGGATTAAGATGGAATAAAACTCCAGACCGCGAGCTGGTTTACCTTGGTGGTTTACTCTATCGTTTGGATTCTGAAGAAAGGTCTGCTATAATAAAAAAGTTGTATCTTTCCAGGGAAAAGAGTGCAATTCTGGTGAGAGCGCTTGAAGAAATATCAGCCGTTCAGAAAAAGTTGAATTGGCAGGATCTTAATGCCAGTCAAATTGTATCATTTCTTGATCACTTACCACCGGAGATTCTGCTACTTACCTATGCGGTAACAGATGAAAAGCCGATCAGAGAACACTTGGAAAGATTTATAATTAAACTGCGTGATATCAGGCCTCAACTTGATGGAAGTGACCTGAAAAAGATGGGAGTAAATCCGGGTCCTCTTTACCGGAAAGTAATTGAAAGATTAAAGCAGGCTGTCCTTGACGGAGAGGTTAAAACACTCCAGGAAGAGAAGGCCTATGTTAAAAAATACATGGAAGATTTCCGCAATAAGGAGGATGGGTAAAATTGTTCAATCTCGATCCTGTAGTAATTGCTTTGCGCATTCCGGCACTTTTAATAGCCATTACCATACACGAGTTTGCCCATGCCCGCATGGCTTACCAGTTTGGCGATCAAACCGCAAAAAATCAGGGGAGAATGAATTTAAATCCAATTAATCACCTTGATCCAATTGGAACAATAATGATTCTGCTTGTAGGGTTTGGCTGGGCTAAACCAGTTCCCATTAACCCTTATAATTTTAATCAGTATCGTCGTGGTCTGCGATGGGTTTCTTTTGCCGGACCCCTGGCAAACTTTATTCTTGGTTTTATAAGCTTGTTGTTCCTTAACATCTTGCTAAAGGCAGGCATTATTGAAGGGCTTTTTCTGCAGTTTATTGTAGTTTTGATGCAATTAAATATTTTACTGGCAATATTTAACCTGATCCCTGTGCCCCCACTTGATGGGTCAAAAATATTGATGTCATTTTTATCAGACTCCTACCTTGGTTTGTATCGCAAGGTGGAACAATATGCACCTATAATTCTGCTCATATTAATATTTACCGGTGCATTCAGATATATTATCAACCCTTTATACAGCCTGGTTATTAGCTTTTACAGTCTGCTGATAGGGTTTCTACCCGGTTTTTAAAGACGTACTCGCCTTCAATCAGAGATTTCTTTGCAGAAAGATTAAATGTTGTTAAAGGGGGTAAAATTTATGTCAAAAAAAATAATATTTTCAGGCATACAGGCTACAGGAAGTTTACATCTGGGTAATTACCTTGGAGCTATCAGCAACTGGGTCAAAATGCAGGATGAGTATGATAATTATTTCTGTGTTGTTGATTTACATACCATTACAGTACCCCAGGATCCGGAAGTTCTGAAAGCAAAGGTTAAAGAGGTGGCCGGCTTATTGTTTGCCGCCGGTCTCGATGAAGAAAAATCTGTTGTTTTCATTCAATCTTATGTGAAAGCCCATTCAGAACTGGCTTGGATATTTAATTGTGTTACTCCAATGGGCTGGCTATACAGGATGACTCAGTTTAAAGATAAATCAGAAACACAAAAAGATGAGGTTAGTGTAGGCCTTTTTGATTATCCTGTGCTACAGGCTGCCGATATACTGCTTTACGATGCCGACCTGGTACCGGTGGGTGAAGACCAGAAACAGCATATCGAGTTATGCCGCGATATTGCCCAGCGGTTTAATTATCGCTTTGGTAAAACATTTGTAATGCCTGATGCTTTCATCCCCAGGGTTGGGGGGCGGGTAATGGGCTTGGCCAATCCTGAGAAGAAAATGAGCAAGAGTGAAGAAAATATAAATGATGCTATCTACCTGCTCGATTCTGCTGATGTTATTAAGAATAAAGTTAAACGAGCAACAACAGATTCAGAGCGAAGCATTGTGTTTGATGATAACAGACCCGGGGTTACAAACCTGCTTACTATATATCAGCTGCTGACCGGCAGTGATAAAAGTGATATTGAAGCTCACTTTGAAGGCAAAAACTATAAAAGCTTGAAAGATGAGCTTACCGAAGCTATTGTTGAATCCTTACGACCGTTGCAGGAACGATATAAAAAGTTAGCCGGTGACGAGGGCTTCCTTGATCAAATACTTGCGCAGGGTGCTGAAAAAGCAGGCCAACGGGCTTCAGAAAAAATGGACCTGGTCCATAAAAATATGGGTTTAAGATAATAAAAGCGGGAATGAAGAAAAACTATGAACCATCCTGAGTATAAGATTATTCTTCCCACCTTCGAGGGTCCATTTGACCTTCTATTTCACCTGATCAGGAAAGCGGAAGTTGATATATGGTCTATATCAATTGCTGACATTACGGAGCAATATTTGGCTTATCTTCAATCAATGAAGGATTTGAATCTCGATATTGCCAGTGAATTTCTGGTTATGGCTGCAACCTTACTCAGGTTAAAATCAAAATTGTTATTACCCCGTCCATCGACTGACGCAGAACAGGATGACGAGGAACTGTTCGAAATTAACACGGCGGAAGAACTGTTTTTGCGTTTGGAAGAATACCGTGTTTTCAAGGAGCTGGCATCATACCTGGCAGCGAAGGAAGAAGAACAGCAAAAGATTTTTCTTCGTTCTACCGGGGGGCAAAAAGTTATGGTGCTTACCGGTCAGGAGTCTGTATATACCATTTGGGAAGGGGCAGATCATCTTAGCGATATCATGATTCGGTTTGCCCAGGCTACAAAAACAGATGCTTATAACCCTGCTTTTAATGCTGTTGAGGACTATATCGTCGTTGATAAAATTGATTACATAATGTCCGTTTTGAATCGTTACAAGAAACCGCTGCGCATGGATTTCTTTATGTCAGAAAACAGTTTATGGGAAATGATTGTTACTTTCATTTCCTTGCTGGAAATGACCAGGCAGGGGAAAATTCAATTGCTTCAGGAGAAACTTTTCAGTCCCATATTCGTCATGTTGAGGAAAGAGAAAGATGCTGAGGAGGTGCGGGGTGGTTAGTAGTCATCTGCATAAACAAATAGCTGAAGCTCTTTTGTTTTTAAGCGAGGAGCCTCTTAGAGCCGAAAAAGTAGCTTCTGTATTGTCTCTCTCGGCCCAAGAAACAGAAACTCTGTTGCTTGAATTAAAGCAGGAGATGGATACAAATGACCGCGGATTGCAGATTATCGAAGTAGCCGGGGGCTTTCAAATAGGAACGAAACCCGAGCTTGCTCCTTACATAGAAAAAGCTTTCAGTGAAGATGTTTCCAGTAATCTTTCCAATGCAGCCCTGGAAGCGCTGGCAATTATTGCTTATAAACAACCGGTGACCAGGATTGAGATCGAATCAATTCGTGGAGTACGCAGTGAACATGTCCTGGAAAATTTGTTAAAAAGAAAACTGGTCAGGATCAGTGGCAGAAAAGAAGGACCTGGAAGACCCCTTCTTTACAGTACAACCCCTGATTTTCTTAAATACTTCGGCTTAAAAAGCCTGGGTGATTTGCCGGAATTGGATATACAGGCGGGAGAAGCAAATTCCGAAAAGCCGCCTGCCAGCGATGCTAATGATTACGTGGTCAATGCAAAGGATAACAACGACCAACCTGAAATAATTGATCAATAGGCAATTAACTAGAAGAAGTGATTATGATGCGATTAGCTAAATATCTAGCCCATGCCGGAGTGGCATCACGCCGCGGGGCCGAAAAAATAATTGCTGAAGGCAGGGTTATCGTTAATGATAAGCTTGTCACCATACCCCAGACTGATGTTGCTGTCGGAGACATGGTTAAAGTGGACGGCAGAGTGGTCAAGGGGGAGGAAAAGAAGGAATACTACCTTTTAAATAAGCCGGCCGGTTATATATCTACTGTAGTCGATACTCACAATCGGCCAAAAGTTACGGACCTGATTGGTGACCAAAAAACAAGAATATTTCCTGTTGGCCGTCTTGATGCCGATACCAGCGGAATTCTTCTGCTTACAAATGATGGATTGCTGGCTCACCGGCTCACTCACCCAAGCTACATGATCAAAAAAGTATATCATGCCACAGTAAAAGGAAAAATCGGAATAAAGGCCTTGAATAGTTTAAAAAGCGGTCCTCTGGTTGACGGGAAAAAAACTGTTCCGGTTGCAGTAAAAATAATGAATGAAAAACAGTATTCAGATAGGACAAAACTGGAGATTGTTTTAACAGAAGGCCGGAAACGGCAGGTCAAAAAAATGTGTAGCGCAGTCGGACATCCCGTTATTAATTTACACCGCTATAGTTTTGCCGGTTTAACTGCCGGTGATTTACCAATTGGCTCACATCGTTACCTGACTGATTGGGAAGTTGATCTTCTGTACCGGCTAGTTGGCCTGAAACCGGGTTAAAGCTTGCAAATTAAGTGATTTAATGAGAGAATAGGAATGCTTTAAAAGCCTTTTATATATTGCTTTAAATATTTAGAAACAGGTGAGGCATGGCAGAGGACGTGAGACGTTTACGAATAGCGATTGATGGACCAGCAGGAGCGGGAAAAAGTACCGTTGCCCGGGCGCTAGCCGGAAGGCTTGCCCTGAAGTACCTTGATACAGGTGCAATGTACAGGGCAATAACCCTGAAAGTTTACCGCAACAATGTTGACCTTGAAGATACAACCTCAATGCAGGCACTCCTCGATACAACTTCCATAACAATTAATAATGGTAAGGATATTATCCTTGACGGAGAAGATGTCAGTGAAGAGATTCGCATGGCTCATGTAAACCGTTTGGTATCACCAGTTTCCTGTTTATCAATGGTTCGCCGGAGGCTTGTTGGTTTACAACAGGAAATAGCTTCCTCCACACCACGGATAGTCATGGAAGGGCGGGATATTGCCTCGAGGGTAATGCCTGATGCTGAATACAAATTTTATCTTGATGCATCGCTGGAAGAAAGGGCAAAGCGTCGATTTAAAGAACAGCTTGAAAAAGGAATAAGCATAGCCCTGGAAGAAGTGGTTAAAGATATCGCCGGCAGAGATGTTATAGACTCCAACAGGGAGGATTCCCCGTTAACCCGGGTAGAAGACGCTATTGTAATTGATACTACCGGTTTAAGCATTGAGCAGGTTATAGAAAGCCTGGTTGAAAGGGTAGACGAAAAACTGCGCTAATTGAAAGCAGGGTGACCTTTTTGCTATATAATTTCGGGCGTTTTATTTTTGCCATATATATAAATGTTTTTTTTCGTTTCAGGGTATCCGGATCTGAAAATTTGCCGGTCAGAAAACCTTTTATTATTTGCGCAAATCATATCAGCTGGATAGATCCAATTACAGTAGGTGTTGCCATTCCGTCCCGCTATAAAATATATTATATGGCCAAGATTGAGTTATTTAAAAATCCGTTCGTAGGATTCTTATTGCGAAAAGTGGGTGCATTTCCCATCAAACGTTATGAGGGAGACTATGTGGCACTTAAAAAATCGTTTCAAATATTGAAAGAAGGCAAGATACTCGGATTATTTCCGGAAGGATCGCGCAGTCAGGATGGTCGGCTGCAGAAAGCCCATAATGGTGCTGCCCTGATTGCTGTACGCAGTGGGGTACCTATTTTACCTGTAGCTATTGAAGGACCCTATCGTTTTTTTAAGCCGTTACGCTTACACATCGGAAAACCTTTTGTTTTACCGCCTCTTGTTTATAACAACAAAGAGGAAAAATTAAATCAACTGGAAGATTTAAGCAGGCAGATAATGCACAATATTGGCAGGTTATTGCCGGCGGATGGAGATAAAGGATAGTTATGAGCAAAGTTATACTTGCCGAAAAAGCAGGTTTTTGTACCGGCGTTGCAAGAGCAATGAAACTTTTACTGAAAGAAGGAGAGATTAAAGGTTCCGGTTCAACCCTTGGCCCACTTGTACACAATGAAGAAGTAATGGAATATTTGCGAAATCATTCTATAAACGAGGTATGCGAACCGGAAAATGCTGAAGGCAAATTCTTAGCTATACGTACACATGGTGTAACTCCTGAACTTTTAGATCGCCTGAATAATCTTGATAACATCGACCTGATCGATCTAACCTGCATGAGGGTCAAACATGTTCAGAGAATTGCCGTTGATCTAAAAGATAAAGGTTTTAACATATATATATTCGGTAACAAAAAGCACCCTGAAGTTATAGGCATACTAGGTTGGGCCGGAGATAAAGCAGTTGTATTTTCCGATCCGGATGAAATTGATAACATGGTAATCAAAGAACCGGCCGCTTTGATTGCCCAGACTACCGCTGATGGAATTGCCTATAAAAGAGCATCGGAATTGTTAAAGGAAAAAGTTCCCGGGGCAGTAATATTTCAGACCCTCTGCCCGGAAACTAAACTAAGACGTGAAGCGGCTGCAGAATTGGCTGAAAGGGTTGATGCGCTAGTGGTTATCGGTAGCAAAACAAGCGCAAATACACAAGCCCTTTATAATAGTTGCCGGCAAATGAAACCGACCTGCCGGATTAATAGTATCAGGGAGTTGGACCGGTCTTTTCTTGAGCAGTTCAAGGTTGTCGGTGTAACAGCCGGTGCATCAACTCCCCCCTGGACGATAAAGGAGGCAGTGGAAAGTATGGAAAACGAAAAAATGGAAACACAGGAAGAACAGCAAGAAGAAGCAAAGATTGAAGAGATTGAAGAGATTGAAAGCAGTGAACCACAGCAGGAGGAAGAAACCCAGGTTGAAGAAACATCAGTTGAAGAACAATTCAAATACGATGCTGATGTTAGAATAGCCCAGGTTGGCGAGCAGGTTATCGGCAAAGTAGCCAGGGTAACTGACGACGAAGTATATGTTGATATCGGTGCCAAGAGTGAAGCAATCCTTCCGACTGGCGAAGTACATCTACCGGAAGATAAAACGCTTGCCGATCTTTTTACACCTGAAGATGATATCGAGGTTACGGTATTCGATATAAATGAACAGGATGGAAAAGTCTTAGTTTCTCACAAGCGTTTGGCCCGTGAAAAACGTATGAAAGAACTCGAGGAAGCCTTGGAACAGGATCAGGTTATGCAAGCAACGGTAAAACAAGTAGTTGGGGCCGGAATGGTGATAGATCTGGGTAATGGAATTGAAGGTTTTATGCCCGGCTCCCTCGTTGACACAAGATATATTCCTGATTTTAATGAATTTAAGGGTAATGATATAAACTTCAAAATTATAGAACTGGATCGCGACAAGGGTAAATTAATCCTTTCCAGGAAAAAAATAATTGAAGAAGAGACAGAAAAAGCTAAAGAAGAAACCCTGAACGCTATTGAAGTTGGTTCCACAATTAAGGGAACAGTAAAAAGACTGACTGATTTTGGTGCTTTTGTTGATATCGGTGGTATCGACGGTCTTGTTCATATCTCTGAACTCTCATGGGAAAGAGTTAATCACCCATCAGAAGTAATTAAGGTTGGCGATGAAATTGAGGTTAAGGTTTTAGAGGTTATTCCGGAGAAAGAACGAATCAGCCTCAGTATAAGGAAAACCCAACCAGATCCATGGACAAAAGCAGTTGAAGAACTCGAGAGCGGGGAAGTTTTAACGGGTAAGGTTACCCGCCTGGTCAGTTTCGGCGCTTTTGTTGAAATTAAACCCGGGGTGGAGGGTTTGGCTCATATATCCCAGCTGGCAGATTTTCATGTCAATCATCCTTCTGAAGTACTTGCGGAGGGTGAAGAGGTAGAAGTAAAAGTGATTGAAATTAAGGCAAAATCAAAAAGAATCAGCCTCAGTGTGAAAGAGGCAGGCGGAGTATCTGTTTCGCAATCTGTGAATGTTGCCGGAAGTGCGGGAAGCAGCGAAAATGGCAACGTTACTCTCGGTGATGTTTTTGGCGATCTTTTTGATAAGGAAGAATATCAGGCTGACAATGATCAGTCTGCAGAAGACGATCAGTCTGAAGTTACAGCCGAAGAAGGACAGGAATAATGTCCAGCCTGAACCGGAAAAATGACCATATTCATGGTATCCTGAAAGAAAAGCCGGGAAGGGCTGATTTTTCGGACATTCATTTATTGCATAACTGTCTGCCTGATTGCGACCTGACCGATATAAGTATGGAGACAGAGTATTTGGGGCGAACTTTCCGTTCGCCCTTTTTCATTAATGCTATAACAGGTGGTACAGCTCTGGCCTTCCGCATTAATGCTGCCCTGGCCAGGGTGGCTGCGATTTTAGAAGTACCGATGGCTGTTGGTTCGCAGAGAATAGCTATTGACAACAGAAGTTGTAAGACTGAGCGAAGCTTCAGGATTGTCCGTAAAATTAACCCTGAAGGTGTTATATGGGCTAACCTGGGTTCTTATGCTGATCCTGACGCAGCTGACCGGGCGATTAGAATGATTGATGCCGATGCAATACAAATACATTTAAATGCTCCCCAGGAACTATCCATGCCTGAAGGAGAACACTGTTTTTCCGGCATGCTCAACAGGATCTCGAGCATAGCTAAAAGTAGCAAGGTTCCCCTGATTGTCAAGGAAGTAGGTTTTGGAGTCGCGGCAGAAGAGGCCGTTCTATTGGCAAATGCTGGTGTTGCAGCAATCGATATCAGTGGTAAAGGTGGAACAAATTTTATTAAACTGGAAAACAAGCGGCACAAGTATGAGAAAAAAGGTAAATTTGATCAATGGGGATTACCATCTGCAATCAGCCTGGTTGAAACATATGTTGCAGCTGGCGACAGGGTTGATATATTAGCTTCAGGAGGTCTTCATCACCCCCTGGAAGCTGCCAAGGCTATTGCTATTGGGGCCCGAGCCGTTGGCCTGGCTGCAATGCCTTTATACCTGTTGTTGAAGAAAAATGAAGCAGCGGTGATTAGAATGTTTAAAAGAACAGAACTGGAACTAAAAAAAATCATGCTGCTAAGCGGCTCCAGAAATTTTCAGGAACTCAGGCAAAGACCTTTGGTGATAACCGGAAGAACAGCTGAATGGCTTGAAAGAAGGGGCATAAATCCAAACCAGTTTTCAAATTTCAGATCAGGCAGGTTTTAACAATGAGACATTCAGTTATTGAGCCACAAGGTCATTTAATTGAAGCAGTCGTTAACGGTTCTCCTGCTTCCAGGGCGGGAATTAAACCTGGATGGAAGTTACTGAGAATTGACAATCAGAACATAGCAGATGTTTTGGATTACCGAATCATGACAGCAGATGAGCGGTTATTAATGTTATTTGAAACGGAGCAGGGTTATTTAAGAAGAGTTAAGCTTACGCTACCCGGGGGTGCATCACCGGGTTTGGTTTTTACTTCGCCGGCCCTGGCACCGCTGCAGAGATGTACAAACCGCTGCTTATTTTGTTTTGTTGATCAGAACCCTGCGGGAATGAGAGAATCACTGTATGTGAAAGATGAAGATTACCGCTTATCATTTTTACACGGAAATTTTATTACTTTAAACAGGTTAACCGAGGCTGAATTAAAGCGGATTATCAGGTTGCAATTAAGTCCCCTTTATATATCTGTTCACACTACAAACCCAAAACTGCGCAGAGTACTATTCAGGAACAGGCATGCCGAAAGGGGTATAATCAACCTTAAGAAACTTGTTAAAAACGGTATTAAAGTGCATACCCAGGTTGTACTTTGTCCCGGTTTAAATACTGGAAAAGAACTTGAAAAAACCCTTGAAGACCTCAACAACATGGGTAAGAATATTTTAACTGTGGCCCTCGTACCTGTTGGTTTAACGGAACACCGGGACAATTTAACCAAACTAAAAAAATTCAATTCGCCTGAGGCCAAAGAAATTGTAGAAACGATAGAAGCAAAGCAAAGGATTTATCTAAAAGAAAGAAAAAGCCGTTTTGTTTTTCTGGCCGATGAATTTTATAATTTAGCTGGTTTACCCTATCCTCAGGAAATATCGTATGAGGGTTACCCACAGCTGGAAAATGGTGTTGGCCTGGCCAGGTTATTCCTTGATGAAATGGATCGGTCTGTCGATAATATCCCTTCCGTATTAAGACAACCCCTGAAGATTACTATAATTACCGGGATATCTGCATTTCCACTTTTGAAAGAATTTGCAGGGAAACTGCAGAACACTAAAGGTTTGAATATTAACCTGATTGCTGCAGAAAACCATCATTTCGGGAGCACAGTTACAGTTTCAGGTTTGTTAACCGGTGGAGATATTCTTACTTCTTTACAAGGAAAAGATGCGGGTGATGTGGTATTTATACCTAAGGCAATGCTCAAAGATAATAGCGAACTCTTTTTAGATAACTTGTCGGTTTGTGAACTGGAAGAAAGCTTGAATGCCAGGATAATAGCAGTATCCGGCCCTGCAGAATTGATATCAGAAATTGTTAATTGGGCGCGGGACCATGAACCGGAAGAGGAGTAGAAATAATGGATAACACTATTGCTATAGTCGGCCGTCCCAATGTGGGGAAATCGACTCTTTTTAACCGGTTAATTTCGGCAAGAACAGCAATTGAAGAAAAAGTACCCGGAGTAACCAGGGATCGGCTCTATGGGACGGCTCAATGGAGAGATAGAAGTTTTGTAATTGTTGATACTGGCGGATTAACTTTTGGCAGGGACGATCGGTTAACCACATTGGTAAGAAGCCAGGTTCAACTTGCCGTTGAAGAAGCCCAGGCTATTATATTTCTGTTGGATGGCAGGGAAGGTCTGACCGCCCTGGATGAAGAGATTGGAGTTATGCTGCGCCGAAGTGGTAAAACTGTGATACCGGTAATAAATAAAGTTGACCATCACGAAATGGATTCTGCCAAGTATGGTTTCTATAGTCTTGGTTTTGGTGATCCTGTTACTGTTTCAGCTGCTCACGGAAGGGGCATTGGTGATTTACTCGATCTTGTCTATGATTTGCTTCCATCGGTGCAGGAAGAGAAAGACGGGTACAACGCAGACGCGGTAAAAGTAGCTGTCATCGGCCGACCAAATGTGGGAAAATCTTCACTGATTAATGCGGTCCTGGGAGAAGAAAGGGTTATTGTAAGCGATCTTCCGGGAACCACGCGCGATGCTATCGATACAGTATTTGAATACGGCGCCCAGCCGTATGTTATGATCGATACAGCCGGAATGCGTAAAAAAGGCAAAGTCAAAGATTCGGTTGAGTATTACAGTGTTCTTCGCTCTCTGAAAGCCGTCCAAAGAGCTGACATCGCCTTACTGGTTCTTGACGGTGAAAGTGGTATAACTGAACAGGATCAACGTTTGGCTGGTTTTGTGGATCAGGCTGGCAGGGGTTTGCTGCTGGTAATAAATAAATGGGATTTGGTTAAAAACCGTGATCACGCCAGGGAGAATTATCTTGATCAACTGGATCGTATGCTCAGTTTTGTTCCTTATGCCCACGTGATCTTTATTTCCGCTTTAACCGGCTGGAAACTTGATAAATTATTTCCCCTGATTATTGAAACATGGCAGGAACAGCATAAACGAATTCCAACATCCCTGCTAAATGAATTGTTGGAAGATGCCCAGGCTGTTAATCCTCCTCCCGGTGTGAAGGGCAAAAGAGTGCGGTTTTATTATGCAACTCAACCGGAGGTTAAACCTCCAACATTTGTTTTTTTTGCCAATGAGCCTGAACTGGTTCACTTTTCTTACCGTCGTTATTTAGAAAACAGACTTCGTGAGGCTTTTTACTTTAAAGGGACACCTTTGGTTATAAAAATTAAGAAAAGGGAACGAAGAGGAGGTTGAAATGACTGTTCTTATTTTAGTGGTTGCTTACCTGCTTGGTTCGCTGCCTTTTGGATACTTAATGTCAAAACTGTTCCTGAAAACAGATATCAGAAAACATGGCAGTGGAAATATCGGGGCAACAAATGTTTTGAGGGTTGGTGGATGGAAAGCGGCCTTACCGGTATTTTTGCTTGATGCCCTTAAGGGGTTTACAGCTGTTTATTTGGCGAAATATGTCAGTGATCTACCTGTAATTTTTCTTGCAGCAGGGTTTCTGGCTATGCTCGGACATAGTTTTCCTGTGTTTCTCAGGTTCAGGGGCGGAAAGGCTGCAGCTACAGGGGTTGGAGTACTTGCTGCTGTCTCGGGATGGGCGCTTTTAATTCTTGCCGTAGTAACGGTTATTTTGATAGCCGTAACCAGATATGTTTCACTTGGCTCTATTGTTGGTTCTATCATGGTACCGTTAATATTTTTAATACTGGGATACGACCTGCCTTACATTGTTTTCGGGATCGGGGTAGCCTTACTGGTAGTTTTAAGACACCGTCAAAATATAGAAAGGCTTTTTAAAGGGACCGAATCCAGACTTGGCAGAAAAAGCTAGTTGGCTTGATTATATTTTGTATATACCCTGTCTGCCCGGCAGACCTTTACTGAAAACTATAGATAACAACTATAAAAGGGAGTGAAGGTAATGATCAGAAAAGAACTGCTGGAGCTGCTTTATGAAGCAGCCAGTATCCAGCGCTGGAATGATCATATCCGCCCCGACTATTTCAGCGAACTCGATAAACAGGCTCATAAAATGGTCTATGCTTATGTTTTGGCCAAAATTGAAGAGGCAGATCACGGATTATCAGTAAATTGGCCGGATTTGATTGAAGGTGGGCTATTCGAATTTTTACACCGTATAGTTCTGACCGATATTAAACCACCGGTATTCTACAAGCTGATGGCAGAAAAAGGAGAACAACTTAATCGCTGGGTTCTTGACCGGCTCAAAGATAGAATTATAGATTTCGAAGGAAACATATTTGATAAGATGGAGAATTATTATTTTTCTACTGACAGGATATCTCTGGAAAAGCGAATCCTAAAAGCAGCTCATTACCTGGCCACAAACTGGGAATTTAAAATAATATATCGTTTGAATGAAGGACTTTACGGGCTTGAAGAAACACGTAATGCTATAGCCAACCAGATAGAGGAACATTACGACCTGGCCGGAGTGCAGAAACTTACTCTTGGAAAAAAAACCAGTAACTTTCTTGACCTGGTTGGCCAGCTGAGATTTCAGCAACGCTGGGCGCAATCGCCGCGTGTACCAAAAACGTCTGTTATGGGACATATGTTGATTGTTGCCATGGTAAGCTATCTCTGTTCGGTCGAATTAAAAGCCTGTCCGGTGAGGATATACAATAATTACTTTTCAGCGCTTTTTCACGACCTGCCCGAAGTGCTGACCAGGGATATCGTATCACCTGTTAAAAGATCTGTCGCCGGGCTCGAAGATATTATCAAGGATATTGAACACAGGCAGCTGGAGGAACGTATATTCCCACTTTTGCCTGCAGCCTGGCATGAAGAGATTAAATATTTTACAGAAAACGAATTCGCCAGTAAAATCAAGGATAATGGAATAATAAAGAAAGTTAGTTCTGTGGAGATAAACAATAATTATAATAGCGATCAATTTTCACCGCTCGATGGTGAAATAATTAAGGGGTGCGATCAACTGGCCGCATACATTGAAACTTTTTTGTCGATATCACACGGAATCAAGTCGCACCACCTTGAAGACGGGAACCGCCAGCTTTATCAGAACAATGCCAATAAAATTATCGCCGGTATCAATTTTGGGCAAATGTTTAGCTACTTTAAGATCTAAACTGGTGTTTTCGTATCTTATTGACTTTTAAAGACGATTGCTTTAAAATGGGTAAAGACTTTACATAAAAATAGCTTTATTGTGCATGTCGGGGCGTGGCGCAGCTTGGTAGCGCGCTTGACTGGGGGTCAAGAGGTCGCTGGTTCAAATCCAGTCGCTCCGACCATTTTATTCATTATATCCAGGGAGGAGGTGCGTTACTATTAGAGATAAAGAATTAAATAAAATCAAAAATAATCAGTCTTTGTTCACAAAAAGTAAGCTATGTATCACTGTTACGGTTACCTTGCTGGTTTTGGTTTTGTTATCTCTGCCTGCTTTCGCTGCGATGTACCGTTATACCGGTACATATTTTAAGTACATCGGCGATGCATTTCACCAGAAAGTTGTTGATTTTGACGGTGGACAGGCTGGCTTTCAGGTCAGTGGAGAGGGAACCATATCAGGAAGCCATGAGGTAACCACTGTAAAATATGAAGGAAGCCCGGCCGATTCTGTCTATGATATATCGGCAGCCAACCTTTCGCTTTACCTCTACGGAACTACTGCCCCGAATGCACCTGATAACAACAAGGTTAAAATGATCAGCGGTTTATCAGTCGATATTGCTGCAAAAACCGATGTTGTTATAGGTGTGGAAATGGATCAGGGTGAAAGCGGTTATATCAGGCAGACCGTCTCAACCAGCAGCACCAGTGACGGGGATTACCTGAACATTAACAACAGTTTCGGCAATACAGGTGGAACCACCAAGAGAAACATGGAAGTAGATGGCTTCATAAGCGATACCATGCATGTTGAAGGTTACGCTGAAGTCTGGGAAACCACAACTGTCAGGGATGGCAGTGCCAGATCCGGCTGGTGGAAAACACTTCCTTAGTTTATGTAAATAGTGATCGGTAAGGGTTCAGGAATTGAAATTCCTGAACCCTTTTTTTGACATTAGCAGACCATACAATTATACTATATATATACAACTAACAATAAATGCTGTGATGGAGGTAAAGATAACGTATGAAAGATGAGCAACCGCATCCTAATAAAAGAGAAAAGGCTATTGAACGTGCTGCTGTCCTGAAAGGAAGAATTGAAGATTACAGGGAAGCGCTGAAAGATATTCCGACAGGTTTTAATCAGTGGGAACGTATCCTTGAGAATCAGAAAAGAATAAAGAACTTTTTTAAAGCAAGTGATGAAGAATGGGAGAACTGGCACTGGCAATTGAAAAACAGGGTAACGAACAGTGCTGTTTTAAAAGAGCTCTTACCAATATCAAGGCAGGAAATTGAGGAAATAGATAAAACCGGATCAAGGTATCGCTGGGCTGTCTCACCATATTATCTAAGCCTGGTTGATCCCGATAATCTGAATGATCCGGTTAAACTGCAGTCTATTCCCCAGATCCAGGAGTATGTAGACCACGGTGGTTACGATGATCCGATGGGAGAAGAGTTTACCTCGCCTACACCGGCAGTTACCAGGCGCTATGCCGACCGTTTAATTATAAAAGTAACCAACCAGTGCGCTATGTACTGCCGCCACTGCCAGAGACGCAGGGCTATCGGTGAAAAAGATTTGGCCACCACAAAAGAAGAACTTCAGGCAGCAATTGATTATGTCCGTGAAAATGAGGAAATACGCGATGTATTACTGACAGGCGGAGACGGTTTTATGCTGGATAATCAAACGATTGACTGGCTGCTTACCGAACTCGATCAGATTCCTCACGTGGAAATTAAACGTTTTGGCACCAGGACGCTGGTTACAATGCCCCAGAGGGTTGACGACGAGCTCTGCCGCATTCTTTCAGATCACATGCCTGTTTATGTCAATACGCATTTCAACCATCCCCTGGAAGTTACCCCGCGTTCAAGGGAAGCTTGCTTTAAGCTGGCCAGGGCGGGTGTGAGCCTTGGCAACCAGGCAGTATTACTAAAGGGAATAAATAATGATCCCTTTGTAATGCGTAAACTCAACCAGGATCTTTTGCAAACCATGGTTCGCCCTTATTATATCTTCCATGCCAAGGCTGTAAAAGGTACTGCCCATTTCCGGACTAAGGTGGAAGAAGGAATCGAGATTATGGAAAAACTGCGGGGATATACTTCAGGGCTGGCAATTCCCACCTACGTGGTTAATGCCCCGCTGGGGCAGGGTAAAACACCCATGCTTCCCGAGTACCTGGTCAGCAGTGGTAAGGACTATATAATGATTAGAACCTGGGAAAACAAGGTATTGCGCTACGATAATTAACGGAACTGAGGATAAAAAAAAAGGAGTCGTGATGACTCCTTTTTTTTGTCCCTGTTTAGCAGCTTACTTTTTAATCTGCTTCAATATTTTTTTCATATCTACATATTTATCCATGGTTGTCTCAACCAGATCTATGGCAACCTTATTTTGCGGGTGTATACTGCGGTAAACACTATGCAGATTTTCAAGGGTGGTAAAGGTATCTTCGTAAACCAGTATGACTGGTACGCCTTTTTCTTCAGCTCTTGATAAAACCTGGACATCAGGGTAGAAACCACCAGTGAGAATAATAACCGATGTACTCGTTTCAAGAGCGGTTAAGGCCATATTTGTCCTGTCACCACCGGTTACAACTGCTTTGTTTGGAGCTTTGCGCATATATGAGAGCGCACTGTCAATAGTCATTGTACCGACAACTACCTCTTCGACGATACGATCCATATGCTCTGCGCCTGCCAGGATTTCACCATTTAATACGTCGAAAAACTCTTCAACCGAGGGTGAAGATATTTCCAGCTGACGCGGGATGATACCGAGAACCGGGTAACCTTTTTCTTCAACCAGAGGTTTGTATATGCTGCTGGTTTTATTTACCTGCAGGGGAGACACATTGTTGAAAATTGCTCCTATCCCGGGTAACTTTTTCTCTGCCCACAGGTCCAGGTAAAGAAGATTCTGATCAAGATCAAAATCGTCATCAGCCCTTATTATCGGCAGTATTGATGCCCCGAATATTTCCGCCAGGGAAAAATCATCAAGACCTTGGTTGCGGCCAACATATGGTTCTATACTACCATCAACCAAAACAACATCATAACCTTCGGAACACTTTTTAAATGATTCCTTGATCTTGCCCAGCAGGTTCTGGTCTTCTTTAACGAAACGGGCAGTAAGGTAGTTAGCGTTAATCGTAAAGGGAGATATTACTTCGCCGGGAAACGGTAGTTCCAGGGCTTTACGCATCAAAAAAACATCGTCGTCATCTTTTTTGACGATACCTTTGCGGAAGCCAAGCGGTTTAAAGTAAGATACCTTTAACCCTTCATTACGTAGTTTTATCGCTAATCCGAGTGCCGTCGCGGTTTTTCCACCGCCTGCTTTTCCAGTTAAATAGATCGCTTTCATGTTACATTCACCTCTCAGAATCGGTTTAATTTATTTTTCTTTCTTTTCAATTGTTATTTTAATGTCAAGAGCAGTTGCTCCCCTGGTATGAACCCTGACCGGGTTAATATCCATTTCAGTAATCTCGCAGAAATCGGTTACCAGGCGGGCTGTTCTCAGAATTGCATCGACAAGAGCGTCCATATCGGCAGGTTTTTTGCCGCGATAGCCTTTCAGCATCTTGTAAGCCTTAGTTTCTGTTATCATTTTTTTAGCTTCCTGAACATTGTTCAGGGACGAAGCAAGCCTGAAAGTGACATCTTCCATCAGGTTGACGTAAATACCTCCCAGGCCGAAAACCACCAGGGGTCCAAATTGTATATCCTTAGACATTCCGATGATTACTTCAACACCCTCATCTATCATGTTTTGTACTTCAATCCCGTGGATGGGCGCATCGGGCATGAAGTGGGTGACCCTTTCCATGATACGGCGGTAAGCTTTTCGAGCTTCACTTTCAGTATGTATGCCGAGCTTAACCCCACCTACATCAGTTTTGTGAGCTATTCGTGGTGATGATATCTTCATGGCTACCGGGTAGCCAACCTCACTGGCAAATTCAGCTGCTTCATCTTCTGAAGTGGCCAGCAGGCTGCGGCTGGCGGGAATTCCATAGGCAGCCATAACTTCGGCTGCTTCATGACCGAGCAGCACTACTCTTTTCTCGGCAAATACTTTGTCAAGAATCTTACGCACTTTATCCTTGTCTATACCGTCAAGGGAAAGTTTTTCAGCCTGTGGTTTTGGTTCAGTATACTTTGAATATCGAACCATTCCCTTAATTGCCCTGACTGATGATTCGGGGAAGGTAAAATCCGGTATGCCGTTATCGGTCAGGTATTTTTTCCCCTCAGCCAGTGTTTTGCCGCCCATGTAAACGGACATGATCGGTTTATTACTGTACTTTTTGCTTAATTCGACAATTGTTTTAGCTGTTTTTTCCGGTTCGGTTAAAGCTGCGGGACAGAGGAGAACAAGGACGCTGTCTACATTATCATCCTGCAATACTGTTTCAAGCGCAAACTCGTAGCGGTCATTCCTTGCATCACCAATAATATCGACAGGATTATAAATGCTCGCTTCGACAGGAAGGTTTTCACGTAGTTTATTGGTTGTTTCTTTTTCAAAACGGGCCATTCTCAGTTTGCGTTTTTCAACGGCATCAGTGGTAAGAATAGCAGGTCCACCGGAGTTGGTAACAATAGCCACTCTTGAATCACGGGGCAGCGGCTGAGTTGAGAAGGCGCGGGCCAGGTCGAATAATTCATTCATGGTGGTAGCGCGTAAAACGCCACTTTGCCGGAATGCTGCCTCGTAGGCACGATCACTGCCGGCCAGAGCCCCGGTATGGGAAGATGCGGCTTGTGCCCCGGCGTTACTGGTGCCTGACTTCAACACGATAATTGGCTTCTTCTTACTTGCTTCTGAGCATACGTCAATGAAGCGTTTACCATCCGTTACATCTTCGATGTAGCATAGGATAACAGCAGTTTCAGGGTCATTGGCACAGCTTTCAATAAAATCAATTTCATCAAGATCAGCCTTGTTTCCCAGGCTGATGAAACTGGAGAAACCAACCCCCATTTCATAACTCCAATCGACAATTGAAACCAGCATGGCGCCGCTCTGAGAAATAAAGGCTACCTTGCCCTGCCCGGGGTGCCCCTTGGCGAAGGAAGCATTAATCGGTGTGTGGGTATTGAGAATACCGACACAGTTGGGGCCGACCATACGCATGTTATACTTGCGGCAGATCTTGACCAATTCCTTTTCCTTCTTCAGGCCTTCCTTACCGATTTCCTTAAAACCTGCTGTAATGACAATCAGGCCCTTTACACCGAGTTCTCCGCATTCTTCGGCAACAGAAAGCACATGGGCGGAGGGTACGCATATCACTGCAAGATCTATAGGCTTACCGATATCCTTAACAGAACTGTAACTTTTAAGGCCGGAAATTTCGTCTTCCCTGGGGTTAACCGGGAAAATTTCTCCCTTGTAACCGCTCTTGATTACATTTTCCAGGATAGCGTGGCCGATTTTTTGCGGCGATCGCGATGCTCCGACTACGGCAACATGTGCCGGTTTGATTAGATAGTTTAAATCATTCATTGCAACAATCCCTTTCTTGAATTAAGGCATTTGAAAATGAAATAAGCATTTCATTGTTTTACCAAAGTATATTGTATATAACTTCGTCCCAATAAGCAAATAGATTTTGATATTATTTTCACATATACTAAGAAAAGCTTAAGAAACCTTTTATTAGCTGCTCAAAAGCATGTGTTAATTGACTTTTAAATTAGTTTTGTTACAATGAATTTTGATATAAATAATAATATTTTACAGATAAATTATTAAAAGGGAGGTTATTATGAAGGAACGTGAAAAGACGTTTTTAATGGTTAAACCTGACGGCGTACAAAGGGGAATGGTAGGCACCCTGATCAAGCGTATCGAAAGCAGGGGACTTAAAATTGTTGCCATGAAAATGATGATCATTAGTAAAGATTTGGCAGCCAAACACTATGGAGAGCATAAAGATAAACCATTTTACGGTGAGTTAATTGAATTTATCACATCAGCGCCTGTAGTTGCCATGATCTGTGAAGGTGATAATGCCGTAGAAATGGTAAGAACAATGATGGGGGCAACTGATCCACTTAAAGCAGCGCCCGGCACAATGCGGGGTGATTTTGCCGTTTATATGGGTAAAAATATTGTCCATGGGTCTGATTCAACGGAAAGCGCCGCCAGGGAAATTAACCTTTTCTTTAAACCCGAAGAGATATGCTCTTATAATTTACCTCATGAAAATTGGTTATATGATTAGGATACAAAGCACGAATTAATGTAATAAGAATAAATAAAACGGCAGAAATGCCGTTTTTTATTGCATTGGAAAAATAAATCGTGTATAATTATAACTAACTAAGTTAGTAATGTAAGGAGATGGCGAAATGATCGGAACAAAATGTCCCGGACAGGATATGCGTTATTGGACTGCTGATGATGCCTGTGAAGTAAACTGCCCAAACTGCGGCGAGGAAATTGAATTTTTCAAAACTGATATCCGTCTGCGCTGTCCAAAATGCAAGACAAAGGTAGCCAATCCACGTTTCAATCTTGGCTGCGCTGAATGGTGTGCTTACGCTGAGCAATGCCTGGGACCCGGGGCAAAGGGACTAAAAGCCCAGTCCCTGAAAAAAAGCATGGAAGAATATTTAAAAATAAAAACTGGTAATGATTCTGCTGAAGAAGAGAGATTAAACAAACTGATAGAAAAAGCAGAATCTATTTGCCAGGCACAAAAAATTGAAATGCTTCCCGTTCTGGCTGCTTTAATTTCTATTTCATTGCGGAAGCAAGGTATTATTAATGATGAACAGGAATTCCTGGATGCTTTAAACGATGACAATAGCTGGCCGCCGACGGCCGTAAAGGATACTCAAAAGATTATAAAAAATATTTTAAATGAAGAGTTAAAGGACAGGGAGGATCAGCTTGTTGCTGAGTTGCTTAGAGTTTACCAGACGGATATTTAGCTGAAAGAGGTGTTTATGCAGATGAGCAAGGTTATGAGAAAGATTATAGAGATTGACGAAGAAAAATGCGATGGTTGTGGAATATGTATTCCATCTTGTGCGGAAGGAGCACTACAGGTAGTCGATGGAAAAGCAAAATTGGTTAAAGATATATACTGTGACGGACTTGGTAATTGCCTTGGTGAATGTCCCCGGGATGCAATAACAATTATAGAAAGAGAAGCGGACCCGTTTGATGAAAAGGCTGTGGAAGAACATCTTAAAAATATTGTAAATAAAGAAATTGTAAGTGAAAAACCGGAATTGAAAGTAAGCTGTGGTTCTACTTTAATCGATCAGTTAAAAACAGGTAGTAGTCAGGAAAACACTAATACAGATCAAGTCGAAGCAGAACTCAGCCACTGGCCTGTTCAGCTTCACCTGGTTTCACCCCAGTCAAGCTTTTTAAAAAATGCCGACCTGCTGATAGCTGCTGATTGTGTTCCGTTTGCTTATGCAGATTTTCACCGCAAATTTTTAGTCGGTCGTTCACTTTTAATCGGCTGCCCAAAGCTTGATGATGTTAATGTATACCACCAAAAGCTTGTTGAGATATTTAAAATTAATAAGCCTAACAGTATAACAGTTCTTATTATGGAAGTAGGTTGTTGTTTCGGAATGTCAAGACTGGTTAAATCGGCTATCAAAGAAGCGCAAATCAGGGTGCCTTACATGGAAGTAGTAATTAATGTGGACGGTAGTATTAAGGAAGAATAAACTTATATTTTTACATTGCCGTTAGAAAACGATTGGGACAGTTCTTTTATTGTCACATCGTCAAGAACAGCCAGCATACTGCTCTGGGCTCTGTCCCAAATCCCCCGCAGGGAGCAGTGTTTCTGGTCGCGACAAGGTTTTTCATTAAAAAGACAGCGGGTAATGCCAATTTTTCCATCAACCGTTTCGATAACTTCCCTGAGCGTTATTTTGTCTGGATCTGCAATAAGTGTAATACCACCGGCGGGACCGCGTGAGCCGATTGCCCAGCCGGCTTCTTTTAGAATAGAGGTTAGCTGAACAACCAGGTTGACAGGAATTGATTGTTTTTTTGCAATTGCCTTACTGGTTATCACAGACCCTTCCGGGTGTGAAGCTAATTCTGAAAGTATAATAATGGCGTACTCAGCTTTTTTGGTAATCATTTTTTAGTCTCCTATATATAACCTATATGGTTATATTATAATTATAATTACTCGTCCGGTCAAGATTGGTAGATTAAGTAGTCCAGCAAATAACAGCCTGTTTATCAGGTGGGCAATTTATATTATAATAGTTACAGGGTTAAACGAGGTGTCATTGAGATGGTATTAAACAGGATAAGCAGGAAAGGATTGTGCAGAACAGCTGTTGTTATATCTATACTTCTGATCCTGGTATTAACGTTTTTATTTTATTCTGCCGAAGCTGCACCGGTAAAAACAGTGTACCTAGTTGAGCTAAATGGTACTATAACGGCGGGTCAGAACAGTTTTTTGCAACGACAAATTGAAGAGGCCCTCGAGCAGGACGCTCAGCTTGTAGTTATATTAATGGATACTCCCGGTGGACTGGTTGATGCAACCCTTGAAATAAACCAGCTTTTTTTGAATAGCCCTGTTCCCATTGCTGTTTTGGTTGCACCATCAGGGGCAATTGCCGGATCAGCTGGTGCTTTTATCTTAATTTCCTCTGATATAGCGGCAATGGCCCCCGGAACAACAGTTGGTGCAGCTCAGCCCATATCACTTTCACCTGAAGGATCAGAACCGGCAAATGAGAAAACGGTTATATTCTATGCCAGTCACCTGCGCAGCATGGCCAGGGAAAAAGGTCGCCCTGAAGATATTGCAGAAAAATTCGTTACTGAAAATCTCACTCTTGATGCATATGAAGCCCTTGAAGAGGGTTTAATTGAATATATGGCAGGCAGCGTAGAAGACCTGCTTCAGCAACTGGATAACCTTGCAATTATCAAGCAGGGTGAAATATACCATCTATCTACAGCAAATGCTCCTGTTGTCAGCGGAGAAATGAACCTCAGGGAAAAATTGCAAAATTGGCTAAGTGATCCGCAAGTATCATTTTTAATCTTGATGTTTGGACTCCTTGCTGTTTACCTGGGGTTGAACGCTCCGGGTACTATAGTTCCGGAAGTGGGAGGGGCAATAATGATTATTCTGGGCATCTATGGTATTGGACTTTTCGACACAAACACAACGGGTATAATATTGATTATAGTTGGACTGGGGCTTATAGTTGCCGAGATATTTACCTCCGGTTTCGGCATACTGGGTATCGGGGGAGCTATATCTCTGGTTGCCGGAGCCATTCTTCTGCCGATGGAACCTTTTATGGCCCGTGATTGGTATGCCAGCTTCATTGTCACTGTTAGCGGCATAACGATCGGTTTGGTTATAGTATTCATTTTTATTGCCCAGAGGGTTATCCAGAGCCGGAAGCGCTGGCGAAACGGAAGTGATTTCTTTAATCCTCCGCAGAGAGGCGTGGCGGTATCAGACCTTAATCCTGAAGGTATGATCAAGGCCAGGGGGGAAATCTGGAAAGCAAAAAGCGCAGACGGAAATTTAATTCCCAAAAATGCTGAAGTTGAGGTCGTTAATTCTGAGTCACTTACCCTTTATGTAAAAAGTGTCAAGGTGAGCGAAGATGAACAAGCTTAATATTTGCAAATGAGTTTATTAGGTCAATGAAAGGTGCTAATCATTATAAATAGTGGGGAGGATGAAAAAATGTTTCAACTGCTCAGTGATTTAAGTTTGTATGTGCCTATCTTAATTATATTGATTCTATTTGTAACCTCAGCAGTAAAAATTGTCCGGGAATATGAAAGGCTGGTTGTTTTTCGCTTAGGCCGCCTGATTGGTGAGAAGGGGCCGGGAATTGTATTTATCATCCCAATTGTTGATCGAACTGTGAGGATATCCTTGCGGATAATTACCCTTGATGTTCCAACCCAGGAAGTAATAACCCGCGATAACGTTACAACCAGCGTTAATGCTGTTGTGTACTACCGCGTTGTCGATCCCAACCGGGCAGTCAATAACGTTGAAGAATACCGGATGGCAACAGCGCAGCTGGCCCAAACTACTTTACGCAGCGTAGCCGGGCAGGCTGAACTTGATGAACTGCTCGCGGAGCGCGATAAGTTAAACCAGAAGATCCAGTCAATTCTTGATGATGCCACCGATCCCTGGGGTATTAAAGTTACCGCGGTGGAAATTAAAGATGTTGTAATCCCTGAATCCCTGCAAAAAGCCATTTCACGTCAGGCAACGGCAGAACGTGAGCGCAGAGCGGTTATTGTCCAGGCTGAAGGAGAAAAAGCGGCAGCGGGGAAAATTGCTGAAGCAGCAGAAATTTTAAATTCCCAGGAAGGGGGCTTTTATGTCCGCCTGCTGAGGACTTTGCCGGAGATAGCAAGTCAGCAGGGTTCGATAATCGCTTTTCCACTACCGATAGAACTGAAGCATCTCTTGCCGCTTGCAGTTGAAAGCAACAGTGAAAAAGATGAAAAGAAATAATATAAACTAATTTTCACTATTGATTCCTACCTGCGAAGTGGTTATAATATCATGGTAGGAATCAGACAGGCGAGCGTGGCGGAATGGCAGACGCGCTAGGTTCAGGACCTAGTGGGCTTAACGCCCGTGGAGGTTCAAGTCCTCTCGCTCGCACCACAAACAAATGCAGGAAGGATGGGGTATTTATACTCCGTCCTTCTTTGTTTATACAATCCAAAAACCCATTTGTTTGATTTTATTAATAATATAGTTATAGACATATACCCATAATAACGTTATAATTAAATTGTTGAGTTAAATAACAGTATCTAAAGGAGGAATTGAGAATGCCTGGATTTAATGGAACCGGCCCCAGTGGTAATGGTCCAATGACTGGAAAAAGAATGGGACGCTGTGCTGCTAAGATGCAGAATTCCGTTAATAACAATTCTGTTCGGAACATTATACCTGGTAATAGCGTCAACAGACAGGGAGCTGGCACCGGATTTGGAATTGGCCGGTGTGGATCGGGAATGTATGGTATAGGTCGCAGAAGAAGATTGTGGAGTTAGATAAAGAATGGTAGACCTGATCAATTTAATAAAACAAGAAATAAAAGAAGATGCCGCGGTAAGGGAGGTCCGAATTGGTCCATTTTGGACAGCTGTCTGGAGCCGCAGGTGCGGTTTATCCTCAACCCTTTTTGAACATGAACATACGGCAGGTCCTCCGGTTACCGATGCGGGGAAATTAAATGGTAAAAGTGCTCTTGAGCTGGTCGAACTGGCACAGAGCAGCAGCACCCTGGAAAGAAGTATCGGATTGGCTGCAGTTAATTCACTGCTGGAAGTAGATGAAAAAAAACTCAAACAAATTAATGCTGCAGAGCTGCTTATAGAATACGGAACAGGTAAAACTGTTTGCCTGGTAGGACACTTTCCATTTATCCCCAAAATTGAAAAGGTAGCTAAACGTTTGTTTGTACTGGAGAGAAGGCCCCGTTTAAATGATTTGCCGGCTGATCAGGCTAATAAAGTAATACCTGAAGCCGCCCTTGTGGCTATTACTGGAACCGCACTTTTAAATGGAACCATGGAACAGCTTTTAAAACTATGTAAACCTGATGCAACAGTAATGGTCCTTGGACCTACCACTCCATTATCAGTAACCTGGTTCAACCAGGGAGTTGATTTAGTATCCGGAACGGTAGTTACCGATCCGGCATTAGTTTTGAATATGGTTTCGCAGGGGGTTATTTTTAGCCAGTTTAAGGGGCAGGGCGTTAAACTGCTTTCTATGACGAGGTAGTATGAAGAAACTGAAGACAGCGGAAACCTCTGGGTCCACAGTCTTCAGTTTTTTGTAATTTTAGAGATCTTTATGAATAATTTCCCACTGCCAATCTTCTTTTTTCTGCAATGCCAGTTCTAGGTGATTAGAGGCAATTAATTCCGGGTCATACTCGGTGCCTTCTGCAATTGGCCTTGTTATAGTTACAGTAGCGGCATGGATGTTTGCCGGGGCCAGCTCCTGGAAAAGGCTGTATACCCAGTTGCGCAGGGCTGCTTTTCCAACAGAATGGGTGGTTTTTTCAACTGCAGGTTCTATGGCAAATCCACCTCCTGTAAAAAGCAGGGTTCCCGAGCCTCGCTCACGCATTGCCGGAAGCGCAGCTGCAGTTGTATGCAGAGCACCGAAGAAATTAAGCGGCAATGTTTTAAGCATAGCTTCTTCAGTTAATTCACTTGGTTTTTCTTTGGTCATCGTGGCAATGTTGTATATAACAACATCAGGCACTTTTGCTGTGGCAATAATTTGCTCAAAGGCTTCGATCAATGTTATACGTTCTGTTACATCAGCCTGGAGAAGCCAGGCTTTTTGACCGATACTTTCCACCTGTTTACGGTAGGGCTCCATATTTTCAGGGTTACGGGAAATCATGGCCAGGTTAAACCCGGCACGGGCAAAAACACGGGCGATAGCCTGCCCCATACCTTTGCCTACTCCAACAATGACACATAGTTTGTCGGACATGCAAGCTCCTCCTTAAAATACAATTGTTATTCCATATTATATACTATGACAGCCGAATTAATTTCTTACAGCTCGACTTTAGCTGCGGAAAATAATTACTATTACCCAGTTAGCTCCCCCGAAACGGTATATAAAAATCATATTATCCTCCCTGTCATAACTGAATTCCATACTTTAAAGAACAATAAATTATGGTCGGTTCTTTTATACATAATGTATATGTATATGTGCTTTTTTTTGTATCTTCTGACACCGTCATTTTGCTGTAAAATGAAGGTAATGATTTACTGCTGGAGAATACTTTTATTGTTGCAGCAATTAAGTATTATAGGTTTTTAGTATATATTAAACTGGGAGGTGGTTTGGTTGGAAAACTATAATAAAATGCTCAAAGAAAGAAATGTTACCTACAAACCTGCAGGTGACGGAAAAATTTACACGGATCCTGATGCAGATCGGGCACGGGAATACTTCCGTGATAAAAAACCACGAAAAATGGTTGAAAAGTTAACTACAATTGATAAAGCTGTTAGCGAAATGATCAATGACGGTGATTATATCGGTGTAGGCGGATTTGGCGCAAACCGGATTCCGACGGCAGTTTTGCACGAAATGATTCGTCAGAAAAAAAGGAACCTGGGAATGGCCGGCCACACAGCAACACATGATTTTCAGTTACTGGTTGCCGGAGGATGCATTAACCGGTGCGACATTGCATATATTATTGGTCTTGAAGCCCGTGGTCTTTCCAAGGTAGCCAGAAAAGCAGTCGAAAGCGGGGCTATTGATATAACTGAATGGACAAATGCAGCTTTAACCTGGCGGTATAAAGCTGCGGCGATGGGTCTCTCATTTATGCCGGTACGCTGTATGCTGGGAACCGATACAGAAAAATACAGCGCATCTATGGAAATGGAATGTCCATTTACCGGGGCAAAATACCTGGCAGTTCCCGCTCTTTTTCCGGATGTAGGCATTATTCATGTCCACAGGTCTGATGTTTATGGTAATTGCCAGATAGACGGTATCATGATTGCCGATTATGACCTGGCCCGGGCATCTAAGCGTTTAATTATCACCACCGAACGCCTGATTCCCAACGAGGTGATCCGACGCGATCCGGATAAAACAGTAATTCCTTATTACCTGGTAGATGCCGTTGTTGAAGTTCCTTACGGTAGTTATCCCGGGAATATGGCTTATGAATATTTCAGTGATGAAGATCACCTTAAAGAATGGTTGAGAGTAGAAAATGATCCGGACGAGCTGGCAGAATTCATGGATAAGCATATCTATAGCGCCAGGAATTTCAACGATTACCTGGATAAAATTGGCGGAATGGCCAGGTTGCAGGAACTGCGGTTCCAGGAAAACCTGATAGAAAAATAAACAATTGCCCACCAAAGGAGGTTTAATAATATGGAATACAACGATATGGAGCTAATGATTTCCCTTGCATCCCGCTATCTTGAGGATGACAGTATTGTTGTGGTAGGCACCGGGGCTCCGTGTGCCGCCGCCATGCTGGCCCAGAAGATCTATTCTCCAAGACTGATGATTATGTTTGAAGCAGGTGGTATTGGGCCCCTGCTCCCATCAATGCCTATCTCAGTAGGTGATTCAAGAACTTTCTATAGAGCTCTTTCCGCCAGCAGCATGCCGGAAATCATGGAAACCTGTCAGCGCGGCCTGGTTGATTATACTTTTCTAGGTGGAGCCCAAATAGATCAATACGGCAACATTAATTCCACTATGATTGGAACAGACCATAAGGCACCAAAGGTGCGCTTTCCCGGCAGTGGCGGGGCTAATGATTTAGGTTCGCTCTGCTGGAAAACTATGATGATTACACCCCAGGATAAAAGGCGTTTCACAGAAAAAATCGACTTTGTTACCACTCCCGGATACCTGACCGGGCCGGGGGCACGTGAAAAAGCCGGCTTGCCAGCCAACAGCGGCCCTTACAAGGTTATCACTAACTTATGTGTAATCGGTTTTGATGAACAGAGCAAACGAATGAAAGTAGAAAGTTTGCACCCGGGAGTAACCAAAGAGGTTGTCATGGAAAATACCGGCTTTGAATTGCTCTGGGATGATAACCTGAAAGAAAGTGAACCACCCAAAAAAGAAGAACTTAAAACCCTCAGGAACGAAGTAGATCCGTACCGTTATATCATCGGAAGGGCCTAGTTATTAGTTTGGTTATGAATACAAGGGAGGTTAACAAGGTGCGAGAAGTAGTTGTTGTAAGTGCTGTCAGAACTGCAGTAGGTACATTTGGAGGTGTGTTGAAAGACATTAGCGCAGTTGATTTAGGCGCTGTCGCAATAAAAAGCGCCCTTGAAAAAGCAAAAGTAAAACCTGAAACTGTGGATGAAGTGTTAATGGGCTGCGTCCTGCAGGCCGGGTTGGGACAAAACCTGGCCCGTCAATCTGCAGTAAAAGCTGGTATACCGGTAGAAATACCCAGTACAACAGTTAATAAAGTTTGTGGATCCGGATTAAAAACAATTACTCTTGGTGCAACGGCAATTGCATCCGGAGAAGCAGATGTTATTGTGGCGGGTGGAGCAGAAAACATGAGCGCTGCGCCGTATGCATTAGCCTCAGCTCGCTGGGGGTTACGCATGGGCGACAGTAAAATGACCGACATTATGATAAAAGATGGGTTATGGTGCGCTTTTAATGAATACCATATGGGAATAACGGCAGAAAATATTGCCGAAAAGTATAATATAAGCCGAGAAGAACAGGACCAGCTGGCTCTTGAAAGCCAAACCCGGGCCCATGCTGCTATAGAAAAAGGACGTTTTAAGGACGAGATTGTTCCGGTAGAAATACCCCAGCGCAAAGGTGAGCCCATAGTGTTTGACACTGACGAGCATCCGCGCATGACCAGCGCAGAAGTTCTGGCCAAACTGCGCCCGGCTTTTAAAAAGGATGGGACAGTAACTGCCGGTAATGCTTCGGGTATTAATGACTGTGGCGCTGCCGTGGTTCTAATGAGCAGAGAACAAGCTGACAAACTGGGTCTTAAACCGCTGGCTGTTATTCGCGGATTTGCTTCTGCAGGAGTTGACCCGGCCATCATGGGGACAGGACCAATCCCGGCTACCCGTAAAGCTCTTAAAAAAACTGGCTGGGAAGTAGCCGATCTCGATTTAATTGAGGCAAATGAAGCCTTCGCTGTTCAGGCTCTAAGTGTTGTTAAGGAGCTCGATTTTGATTTATCAATTGTAAACGTTAACGGTGGGGCGATTGCTTTAGGGCACCCGATCGGAGCCAGCGGTACCCGTATCTTCATTACCCTTATTCACGAAATGATAAAAAGAGATGCCAAGCGCGGCCTGGCTACACTTTGTATCGGCGGAGGCCAGGGGATTGCCTGCACTGTTGAAAGAGAATAGTATTGAAGATATAATATAAGACAGGTTATGTACCGATCCGATCACGCTCCTTTGAGTTATCGTTGCCGGTATAATAAATAGCCTGTTAATTTATCAGATACTATTACAGGAGGATATGCAGATGGCTGTCGACATGAAAGGAAAAGACCTGATTTCAATTCATGATTTAAGCAGGGAAGAGGTAGATCAGATCCTGGACACCAGTCATATTTTGAAAATGAAAAATAAGCTGGGAGAGATTTACCATCCACTGAAAGGTAAAACGCTGGGAATGATATTTCAGAAATCCTCTACCAGAACCAGGGTTTCCTTTGAAGTCGGCATCTGGCAGCTCGGTGGTTATGGCCTTTTTCTAAGTGCCAACGATCTTCAGCTTAACCGCGGAGAAACCATCGCCGACACTGCCAGGAACTTAAGCCGGTATCTTGATGGGATAATGATCCGCACCTACGATCACCAGGATGTTGTTGATCTGGCAGAATATGGCTCGATTCCCGTTATTAACGGGCTTACCGATCTGCTGCATCCCTGCCAGGTACTGGCTGATCTCTTTTCGATCAGGGAAAAGAAGCAGAACCTGGAAGGTTTAAAACTGGCCTATATAGGGGACGGCAATAACATGGCCCATTCCCTGATGTTTGGGGGCGCGAAAATGGGTATGAATGTTGTTATTTGTTCTCCATCCGGTTTTGAACCGGATCCGGAAGTGACCCGTTTATCCAGGCTGGATGCTTCAAAAACAGGGGCTTCGATAAACATCCAGGATGACCCCGTTGAAGCGGTCAAAACAGCAGATGTAATTTACACAGATGTTTGGACCAGCATGGGTCAGGAAGAAGAATATGAAAAACGCCTGAACAGTTTCAAGCGCTACCAGGTTAACAGTGCCCTGCTTGAGAATGCCAAGGAAGATGTACTGGTTATGCACTGTCTGCCTGCACACCGGGGCGAAGAGATAACCGATGATGTTATAGACGGTCCGCGTTCAATTGTTTTTGACCAGGCGGAAAACCGCTTACATGTTCAGAAAGCAATCATGGCCCTGGTAATGTAAAAACACCCGCTTAGATCGATTCAAGCCTCAAAGCAGGCAGGTAACTCTGCCTGCTTTATTTTGTCCATTTCAGGCAGTTTTTACAGAGATCACTTTTTCTATATCAACCCTGATTAAACCCTGGCTAACACTGCTGACTAAGATGGAGGGGGGATATTGCTCGAAGCGCAGCGGTACTCCGCGAATAGCTTCCCGCCCTGATGCAGTCACTAGCATAAATGAAAGCTCCAGGCCGTCTGCAAGAGCCTGTTCCAGGAGCTGTTGACATTCTTCGAGCTGCTGCTCATCGTGATTCGGTATAAGAAAGTTTTCTTTCCGTTCCAGCTCGACTGAATGTTCCCGCAGAACAGAACAGTGTTCCGGCAACATCATTCTGCTGCAATGAAACTGGTGGTTAATTTTTTTACTCATGCGTCATGCCCTCCAATTTTTCCCGCTCTCTGGAAAAGCTGGGCCCCGGGGTTAAGTGATGAGGCCCGAAACAAGCTGGTTTTTCCATATTTTTCTCTAACCAGATCCATTGTTTCGATCAGTTTTTCCTCTTTTTCGTAACGTCCTGAAAAGGAAATTTGCAACTGGTGGTAGGGCGTTAACCCGCTCAGGCTGATGCCGACGGCGCGCAAGGGCCGATGATCCCAGTGCTGATGGAAAAGCTGCAGAACGGTTGGATATACCTCCAGTGCCCGGGAAGTAGTTGCAGGGAGTTTTTTCTGACGGGAGAACCCGGTCGGAAAGTCAAAATCGGCGCCCCTGCAGTACAGGTGCACGGTAGAGCCGACCTTGCCCCGGCACCTGGCCCTGTAGCAGACTTCCTCAGTCATTTCCAGCAGAACCAGCTCGATTTCTTTCCGGTTGCGGTAATCGCGGGGCAGGGTAGCAGTATGGCCGACGCCTTTCTGTTCTGCATCAGGCGCGGGTTCAACGGTGGAATAGTCAATGCCATGGGCGTTCAACCAGAGCAGTTCACCGTTAATACCCCAGCGCCGGCGCATTGTTTCGCGGGGCAGGGCAGCCAGGTGGCCGATCTTGCGCACACCGATACGTGCTAAATTACGGGCCATGCGGTGGCCAACCCCAAAAAGGGAGCTGACCGGCAGGGGCCAGGTTAAGTTACTGTAATTGCTGCTGTCCAGCGCGAAAAAACAAGCGGGATTTTTCTTCGCAAAACAGTCACAGGCCATTTTCGCCTGCAGCATATTTTCGCCCATGCCGATCCGGCAGCGGATCCCGGTTTCTTCCCAGACCTGCCTGATAGCCAGGGATGCTGTCTCCCGCGGTGTGCCGAATAATTTCTGTGATCCGGTCAGATCAATGAACTGTTCGTCTATTGAGTAAGGTAAAACCCGATCGCTGAAGCGCTCAAAGATGGTGGTAATCCGGAGCGAATAATCGATATATGTTTGCATGTGCGGATGAACAAAAACCACCCAGGGACACATGCGCCGGGCTTCCCAGGCCGGCTGCCCGGTTTTGATACCCAGTGCTTTTGCTTCTTTACTGGCAGCAAGAATAATACCGTGACGCAAGGCCGGATCACCGCATACCACTACCGGTTTGCCCCGCAAGGAAGGTTTGCAGGCGGTTTCCACGCTGGCATAAAATGATTCCATATCAGCTAAGAAAATAATTTTTTTGCTCATGACGATCACCCTGAATGCGAACATGTGTTTGCTTTTTCATAGTATACACCCCTGCGATAAAAAATAAAAGGGGTGAAAAAATAGTTAGCTTCCTGAAAATGTACAAGAAGGATAAAGTGTTATTCGTGTAGAATCATTTCCGGCAAACAAAGGAGGAAGATTATCTATGCAGAAACCGCTGTCAGGATTAAAAGTTGTTGATCTCAGCCGCTTCATTGCCGGTCCCTATTGTACAATGAAGCTAGGTGACATGGGTGCAGAGGTTATCAAGGTAGAGTCACCCGGAAAGGGCGATGATTCCCGCGCTCTCGGGCCGCCATTTCTCGAGGGCGAAGCCGCCTATTATCTTTCTTTCAACCGGAACAAGAAAAGCATTACTCTTAACCTGCGTGAAGAAAAGGCACGCCGGATCCTGCATAAGCTAATAGCTGAAGCCGATATTTTTGTTGAAAACTTTCGGGTTGGTATTACTGAAAAAATGGGCCTGACCTATGAAGATCTGAAGAAGATCAATGAAGAAATAATTTACTGCTCTATAACGGGCTATGGACATAATAGTCCCTACCGGGAAAAACCGAGCTTTGATGTAATGATCCAGGGAGAAGCCGGATTGATGAGTATTACCGGTTTTCCTGACGGTCCGCCGCAGCGACTCGGGGTAGCCATAGCCGATGTTCTTGGAGGTTTTCATGCCGTCGAGGGAATTCTTTTAGCCCTGATTAATCGCATGAAAACAGGTAAGGGTCAGTTTATTGACGTATCCCTGATGGATTCTATAATAGCCATTTTAACCTACCAGGCTGGTAACTACCTGGCCACGAATGAGGCTCCGGGTCGGGTGGGCAACAGGCACCCGATGATCACCCCGTATGAAAGCTTCGAAACCAAGGATGGTTATGTAATATTTGCTGTTGGCAACCAGCGTCTCTGGGAAAATTTTGTTAAGGTAATTAACAGGGAAGATTTAAACAAAGACCCGCGTTTTGCCGATATGAAAAGCCGTAACCGGTACCCCGGGGAGCTAAAAAGCATTCTTGAAACAATCACCCGGGAAAAAACGACTGAAAACTGGGTCCAGATAATGGAGGAAGCCGGGGTGCCCTGTGGTCGCATTCGTACTATCGACCAGGTTTTAACTGACCCGCATGTTGATGTCCGGGAAATGGTAGTTGAAGTCGAACATCCGAAAGCAGGGCCGATTAAACTGATTGGGGTCCCGACCAAGCTGTCACTGACTCCCGGAGATATTACCCTGCCACCACCAACGCTCGGCCAGCATACCGTGGAAATACTTAACAACCTCGGCTATAACGAGGAGGATATTAAATCGATGCAGGCAGAAGGAGTAATCTGATAGCAGGAGCAATAATGAAAGACAACAACACGGATAACGTTATCGCTGTTAATACCCTGTGGGCGGCCGAAGATCTGCGGTATTTCAAGGGTAGTCCAGAGCTTTTTTTGTACTCTGTTCACGATCATTATATAAATTTTACTGTAAAAAACCATGATCGCCTCTTGATGATTGCAGATCCGCAGGTAATACCAGGTCCATCTACAATTGCAGTTGATGAAAGAACTTTTAATCTGCTGGTAAAAACCGCCAACTCATATAAAAACGGTTTTCTTGAAGACGATCAGGTTATTTTAGAGTTTGATCAGGTGATTATCATAATCAGCCGGCGTTCAGGAAATTATAAATCCTTCGCGTCGGTTTGCTTTACTAAAATATATTTTGACGTTATCAAATTAACAGCAGGATATTACCGGTCTTATATAGAAAAAAGGGTGAACGAATTTCAAGTTTCTCCTGCCATGGTTCTCCTTGATCTACCAGGGGGAGAAGCATATTTCAGAGAAGCAATAGCCAGGTATTACCCCAAACTGATCAAAGCTTTACTAGAGAATAATGATAGAGCTTTTATCTCAGCTGCATCCGAACTGGTCGGGCTTGGCAGGGGGTTTTCACCTTCCGGTGACGATCTGATCTACAGTTCCCTGTTAGCCCATAATTGTTTTAGCAGAGATTTAGACATAATTAATTTGATTAAAAATAACCTTGGGCTCCTGCTGAAGCAAACAAATGCCATGGGACGTCACATGATTGTAAGTGGGACCATGGGTTTGGCAGGTGAAAATGTCAGGGGTTACATTTATTCCTTTGAGGAAGGACCTGCTACAGATGATCTGATTGAAAAGGTATTGTTGATAGGTTCTACAAGCGGCCTGGAAATAGCCATCGGAATTATCTATTATGTTAACATATTATCTGAATTATACTAAATTCTTGGATAATCAAAACAAAGATAATGCATGAAAATTATTAAAATATAATAAAGGGTTTTTTAGCAGAGCATTGAAATAACATAATAGAATATTTTAATAATAAAACTTTTCGCATAGTTTAATTCCGAACCATATGAAAAGGGAGGTGTAAAACAGTCCAGCCGTTTTAATTATTTATTAAAAGGAGGAGTTTTAAAGCATGATCGACGGATCAAAAATGATTTACACGTTGGATGACGTACCCAAGCCTTTTGGTAAGGCACTTGGCCTCGGTATCCAGCACGTTCTGACCATGTTTGGCGCAACTGTTGCGGTGCCGCTGATCCTTTCGCCCGCCCTGGGCATGGATGCACAGCAAACTGCCATCCTGGTTGCTTCAGTAATGCTCTCCTCCGGAGTTGCCACATTTCTACAGGTTAACTTCGGGACACGTTTACCGATTATTCAGGGTGTGTCATTCTCATTTTTAGGACCATTTTTCGCTATTATAGCCATGACGGTAGCTGCCGGGCCCGCTGTTTCAATGCAGTATATAGCCGGTGCCATTATGCTCGGTGCTATTGTCGAAATGATTATCGGTTTTACAGGATTAATCGGTTTAGTTCAAAGATTTGTCAGTCCTGTGGTTATTGGCCCTGTTATTGCATTAATCGGACTGGCTCTCTACCAGATTGGAGCGCCGAGCGCTGCAGAAAACTGGTGGCTTTCGGGAACAGTTATAGTACTGGCCTTTGTATTTTCACTTATTGTAGGCCCTAAGAAGCCTTTCTTTTCCCTGTTCCCAATTCTCCTAGCCGTTATTTGCGCTTACATCCTCGGTCTGATTCTTGGCGTTGTTGATTTTGAAGCCGTCAGGGTTGCACCCTGGATCCGTTTGCCTTGGGGAGAGGGAGGATGGTTCTTCCCCTGGGGTCTGCCTAAATTTGAAATCGGGTTCCTGGTTGTGGTACTGGCCGGTTATCTCGCTTCAATGATTGAATCATACGGCGACTACCATGCAATTAACGCAGCTGCCCAGGCTCCTCCCCTGACCGATAAACAAATCAGTCGCGGAATCGGTTTTGAGGGCGTTGGTTGTTTCTGCACCGCACTTTTCGGTGGATTTGCCAGCACCAGTTATACCGAAAACATCGGCCTAGTCGGCCTGACCAAGGTGGCCAGTCGCTATGTAGTTAATGTTGGTGTAGTTGTTCTCCTGGTAATGGGTATTGTTGGTAAAATCGGCGGTATTGTTGCTACTATTCCGGGGGCAATTGTCGGTGGTCTTTATTGCACCCTGTTTGGTATGATTGCCTCAATCGGAATCAGCAACTCGGCTAAAGCCGATCTTTCCTCAATGCGTAACCAGATGATTATGGGTTTCATTCTCTTCATGGGTCTGAGTGTTCCTTATTATTTCCAGGTTGCCAGCGTAGCCTTTGAACCGGCATGGCTATCCGATATTGTAGTATCCATCGGTTCAACAGGAATGGCTGTAGCTGCCATTCTCGGCTTGATCCTGGATAACATTATCCCCGGAACTCCCGAGGAACGCGGTCTGCATCAGTTTGGAGAAAAGAAATAAATAGTTTTTAAAATATCTAGTTAAACGGGGAGGCATCAGCCTCCCCGTTTAATTATGTTTTGCAATTGAAGGGAATTAGTGCTGGATAGTATTATTTCTAAACAGCTTGAGGATATTAATTGCTATTTCAAAATTTAAAGCGTTTTCAGGATTATCAAAGCTGGTACCAGTCAGTTCTTCTATTTTCTTGATACGGTAGAGAACAGTATTATAGTGCGTGTATAGCTTGCTGGAAGTTAGTTTTAAATTACGGTTTGTTTCAAAATATGTTTCGAGAGTTTTAACCAGGTCGCCTTTCTTCTTACGATCGTAATCGATAACCGGTTTTAGAAGTTCGTCCACAAACCGTTCCAGGTCGGTGCGGTTTTTTTCACTTAAAATCTTGTAAAACCCAAGGTTGTCAAAAAAGACTATGTTTGTTTTTTCAGAAAGCTGGGCAATTTTAAGCGCTTCGCGGGCTTCTTCAAAACTGCGGTTAATCCTGCGGACATCTGAATAAGCCTTGCCGACCCCAATTCTAATTTCTGCTGACGGATGAGAAGCCTGTTCAAGGTACCCTACAAGAGCGTTAACAGTTTCTTTAAGCGACCCTGCAGGATTCGCTTGATCCACGCAGGTAACAACAACTATGTTATTACCCTTGATGCCGGCGATTAAATTGCTGTCTTTTCTAGCTTTTAAAAATCGGTTAATCTCTTTTAACAGGCTTTCCTTGGAACGGGAACCATTGATATCTATATAATTATTGATATTTTCAATTTCGTTAAAGCTATTGTCATTTATTATAATAACAGCGGCAGGTTGCTCAAGGTTAATATTAAACACCTTTCCCCTGTTAACTATTTCATCGACATTTTCAAAATCACAGGAGAGCAATATTTCCAAAAAGTCACTGTAATAACTTTTTTCGGTTTCGTATATTGCTTTGCGCTTAGTGAACTCCAGTGCGGCAATTGTTGCTGCTCTTTCCAGGGTAAGAATATCAGGTTCATAAATAGCATTATTGATAATCGCAACTATATTACCAAATTCATATTTATCTGCAATAATTGGGATACGAATAGCCTTGATGGTAATCGGATTTTCCATGTCAGAAGTGTATTCGAGAGAATATTTAACTTCCTTGATGTTACCGAACCTAAGTTTTTCTTTTTTAATTTCAATACTGCCGTCTGAGAAAAACAGGTCAAATTTATATTTATCAGGACATTCATCATTAACAATTAAGTAGCCATCGCGGTCAACAATTGCAACTGGATTCGATATCAATTTACCGGTTTCCTTGCATAATTCTTCCAGGGGGCTGCCGTTAAGAGCCAGATCGACAAGTTTTTTATGGGCCTGTTCAAGCTTTTGAAGAATTTTATTTTGCTTGTTAAAAACAACCCCGAGAACAGGGGCAATTATTTCTGAAAAAGAGATATCATATGGTACTTCAAGCAGGGGAATCTGGTATTCGTCGGCGCTGCGAATAAGTTCTTCAGGTATTTCACTCAAATAACGCTTGGTTTTGATTGCCAGTGCAGCACTTTTTGCTTCACTCATGCGTGGAATAAGGGTTTTCATCAACTCCGGGTATTCGCGGAATGAATAGCCGGTAGTTAAAAGGAATTCTCCCTCGATAAGCCAATCCATAATATCAGGAACTTCAATCACATTAACCAGCTTGATAACCCGATCCAGACCTTCTTCACCGCCTGCAACTTTTAACCGGTTGACCAGGTCAAGAGAAAGCGCTTCTCTTACAGAGATGCCATACTGCTTTTGAATGATCATCAACCCCTCATTGAGTGGTAATTTATGGTACACTAAGATCGAGGGCCACTTATATTGTAACATACTAACAAAGATATTCAATCGATTTATTGGACATTCCTAAAGGATATTTGGCTTAAGTGTATAATTTTTAGAAATGTCAAGGCAAATCCAAATTGATCGACCATAATACTCATAAATCAAATAGATTAAAACTGGAGGCGAATGGGATGGTTTTGAAATATCACATCTCCAACAATACTTTTCGCGATTCTGTTTACTTGATGCGTTTATCAAGTACCGTGCGCAGTTTTGAAGGTGTTGTGGAGGCAGAGGTTATCATTGGAACAGACCACAACAAGAAATTTTTACAGGCAGCCGGGTTATGGAGTGATCAGATGGATCATGATGCCGGTGCCAATGATTTGATTATTGCAATAAAAGCTGAAGACGATGAAAAAGCTGAAAAAGCTATTCAAAGCACTATTGAAGAACTCAATAAGAGCGTGGAGCGGGAAAACCTGCTCGGAGAATTTGTGCCTAGAACCTTTGAAACAGCACTAAAAAACCTTCCCGGAGCCAATCTGGCCTTAATATCTATACCCGGAAGACATGTTCATCGTGAAGTTGACCAGATTCTTGATGCCGGATTAAATGTGATGATCTTCAGTGATAATGTTACACTTGATGAAGAGATAGCTTTGAAGAAAAAAGCGCTGGGAAAAAACCTCCTTGTCATGGGTCCTGATTGCGGTACAGCAATTATAAATGGGGTTCCCCTGGCATTTGCCAACGAGGTCAAGCAAGGGCGAATTGGCATTGTAGCTGCAGCAGGAACCGGTCTGCAGGAAGTATCATCACTGATCAGCAATATGGGGGAAGGAATCAGCCACGGTATCGGAACCGGCGGCAGGGATGTAAAAGCCTCTGTCGGTGGGATCACGATGATCCAGGCTTTAAAAGCATTGTATGCCGATGCTGGTACTGAAGTTATCGTTGTAGTATCCAAACCACCGGACCGTGAAGTAACTGAGAAGGTGCTAGAACTTGTCAGTGAGGCAACAAAACCGGTTGTAATTAACTTTTTAGGCGGTAATCCGAATGATATTGAAAAAGCCGGGGCAGTTCCTGCTGCAACCTTAAAAGAAGCGGCAGAGAAAGCAGTTAACCTGGCCAGGGGTGGGAAAGCAGAAATTGAAGTAGAACATTCACCTGATAAACAGCTAAATGTTCAAAATATAAAAGACAATTTTAACGAAAGTCAAAAATACCTGAGAGCTTTATATTCAGGAGGAACCCTTGCTTACGAAACAATCATCCTGCTGCACAACTCGCTGGGTGATCTTTATACCAACCTCAGCTATGATCAGGTCAAGAAAATTGAAGACGTATATAAAAGCGTTAAGCATACCGTTATCGATTTCGGGGAAGATGAGTTTACACAGGGCCGACTTCATCCGATGATTGACCCTGCCCTGCGCAACAGCAGAATTATTGAAGAAGCCGGCGACCCTGAAACGGCTGTTATTATGCTTGATCTGGTTCTCGGATATAATGCTCACCCTGATCCGGCCGGATCTGCCCTGGAAGCTATTAAAGAAGCAAAAGAGATTGCCGGTAAGAAAGGACGTAATATCTGCTTTGTTACAAGTGTGCTCGGAACGGATGAAGACATGCAGAAACGCAGTGAGCAGGTAAAGAAATTACTCGATGAAGAGGTTCTTGTATTTCCGAGCAACGCGGATGCAGCAGTATTTGTCAGGAAACTGCTGGCTGAATAATTGCCATCAACAGTTTAAGGAGGTTAACAAAAGTGGAAGACCTTTTTAAAAAAGAGCTGAAAATTATTAATATGGGTCTGGAAGGTTTTGCCGAGACCTTAAAGGAAAGGGGAACTACGGTATTACATGTCCGCTGGCAACCGCCGGCAATGGGCGATGATAGCTTGCTTAGTTTGCTGGATAAATTAAAATAACCCGGGAGGTGTAGTTTGTTGTGAGTAAGATCGATCAGGCTAACCAGGAAGCTGTAAAAAGAATGATGTTATCAAGACCGGTTTGGGTTGATGTGGGAAAAGCAAAAGATGTTATACCGGGCATGAAGGACAATCTATTCCTTCATGCAGGACCGCCTATTACCTGGGACAGGATGAGCGGACCTCTTAAAGGAGCAATAATTGGCGGTATCATTTATGAAGGAAAGGCCAAGAATGCTGAAGAAGCTGAGAAAATAGCCGCTTCAGGAGAAATAGAATTTGCCCCTTGCCACCACTTTAACACTGTCGGCCCGATGGCTGGAGTTACGACCCCATCGCAGATGGTTTTTATTCTCGAAGATAAAGAATGGGGTGGTTTCACTTATTCCAACATGAACGAAGGTTATGGAAAAGTGCTGCGTTATGGCGCATTTGATGAAGAAGTTTTAAACCGCCTCAAGTGGCTTGATAATGTTTATGCCCCGGTAATTAAAGAGGCTGTTAGTCTTGCCGGAGGAGTTGATATTAAATCAATAATTGCCCAGGCTTTGCATATGGGTGATGATGGTCACAACCGGAACAGGGCTACCACATCGCTCTTTATCAGGACTATTGCCCCCTTTGTTGCTGAAACAGAATGGGGCAAAAAGAAAGATTATGATGCTCCACGCCTTGACCTTTCCAATGTTTCCGAGTATTTTAAAAGTGGTAAGGCTTCGGTGGCAGCAGAAGTGCTGGCGTTTATGCATAGCAATGATTTAACATCCCTGAATGCCATCATGGCAGCCTGTAAGAGCATGGCCCTGGCCGCCCACGGAGTAGAAAACTCAACAATTGTAACCACCATGTCCCGCAACGGAACTGACTTTGGTATCAGGGTCAGCAGTACCGGTGATAAATGGTTTACCGCACCGGCTAATGTTCCTGACGGCCTTTATTTCTCAGGATACACAGCAGCGGATGCAAATGCCGATATTGGCGACAGTGTTATTACTGAAACTGTAGGCATAGGCGGCTTTGCTATGGCAGCTGCTCCGGCTATCGTCAACTTCATCGGCGGTTCGCCAGCCGATGCTTTTGAAGCAACAAATGAAATGTACGAAATTACTGTTGCTGAGAACAATAATTTCAACATTCCTGCCATGGATTTCAAGGGAACTCCAACCGGCATTGATGTTAGAAAAGTTGTTGAAAAGGGTATAGTACCGCGTATTAATACCGGTATCGCCCATAAAGAGCCCGGTATTGGCCAGGTCGGAGCAGGCATTGTGAAACCACCAATGGAAATCTTTATAGATGCCATAAAGGAATTGGCTAAATAGAATTCTTTGAATCAATTGTTAACAAATATTATTCACGGAGGTGAAAAAACAGATGCTTGCTTACGAATATATTAAGTGCAGTAACCTGCAGGAGGCCCTGGAATTGCTCGAAAGTAATGAGTTGGTTTATCCTCTTGCCGGAGGCACTGATTTATTTGTCGGAATGCGCGGCGGCAAGTTTGCACCAAAAAAATTACTCGACATTAAAAATCTCAACGATTTAAAAGTGTTGGCCGAAGACGAGCAGGGAATAACCCTCGGTGCTGCCGTCACCTTAAATGACATCGCCGAATTCGCCCCGGTTAAGAAATACATACCGATTCTTGCCTCTGGATGTCGCAGTGTTGGTAGTTACATGATTCGCAACCGGGCCACCCTGGCAGGTAATATCTGCAACGCTTCACCGGCAGCAGATACCTCTGCACCTCTTTATTGTCTTAACGCAGTAGTTAACCTTGTCGGACCGGGTGGAGATAGGACCATTCCTGTAAATGAATTCTTTACCGGCCCAGGTAAGAACGCATTGAAAAAGGGAGAACTGGTCCGTTCTGTAACTATTCCCAAACCTTATCCGTCTGGAAATGGTGTCTATTTTAAAGCATCACGAACCGGTTCAGTTGATCTGGCCACTGTAGGAGTTGCCGTTCAAAGCTGGGGTGACCAGGTCAAAATTGCAATTGGTGCAGTTGCCCCCACCCCGGTAAGGGCTATTTCTGTCGAAAAAGAAATTAACGAGAACGGTGAAAAAGATTGGGCCAAAGCGGCCGCCCTGGTTAAAAACGACATTTCTCCGATAACCGATCTCAGGGGCTCCCGTGAATACCGCTACCACATTGTTGAAGTGCTGGTACGGCGAGGCCTGGAACAAACGATGGGGGTGTGAGCATGGCAGAATGTGTAAAAATATCTTTTACTGTTAACGGTGAACAAGAAACCCGAGATGCTGCAGTTGGCCAAACCCTGCTTAGTTTTATCAGGGATGAACTACATCTGACCGGCACAAAAAGCGGTTGTGAAATTGGGGAATGCGGTGCATGTACAGTACTGTTGAATGGCAAGCCGGTTAATTCCTGCCTGGTGCTTGCAGTAGAACTGGACGGTAAAGATCTGGTTACAATCGAGGCCATTGCTAAAGATGGAAAACTGGATAAGATTCAACAGTCATTTATCGATCATGCAGCTTTCCAGTGCGGTTATTGTACACCAGGTATGATTATTTCTACCAAGGCGTTGCTTGAACGCAAAGAAAATCCGACAGATGATGATATAAACGAGGCTCTCAGCGGAAATCTCTGCCGCTGCGGCGCTTACCAGGAAATCAGGGCGGCTGTAAAAGATGCCGCTAAAAAATGAAGAGGAAAGGAGGATTAATAAATGACTGAACTTAAATGTGTCGGTACAACTGTTGCCCGTAAGGATGCAATTGAAAAAGTAACCGGCGCCGCTGAATATATTGAAGATCGCTTCCTGGGACCCCTGCTCTATCTGAAAATGAAGAAGAGTACGGTAGCCCACGGTAAAATTAAAAAACTTGATATTTCACGCGCTCTTGAATATCCAGGAGTCAAGACAGTTCTTACCGGGAAGGATTATAAAAGTAAAATCGGACTTTACCTTGTGGACAGAGACTTTATTGCCATAGACAAAGTTCGCTATTGGGGCGAACCTGTAGCCCTGGTTGTTGCTGTTTCAGAAAAGATTGCTGCAGAAGCAGTTGAGCTGATCGATGTCGAATATGAAGAACTTCCCGGAGTTTTTGATCCTTTCGAAGCTTTAAAGCCTGATGCGCCGATAATTCATGAAAACCTCGGCAGCTATGAAGTAGTGCCCATCTTTTATCCCCAGGAAGGCACTAATATAGCCAATCATTTCAAGCTGAGGAAAGGTGACACAGATCAGGGGTTTGCCGAGGCAGACCTGATTATTGAGAAAGAATATTATGTGCCACAGATGCAGCATGTTCCGATAGAAACCCACAAGGCAGCTGCCCATTGGAGCCCTGATGGCAAATTGACTGTATGGAGCACGGCTCAGTCACCAAACGTAGTCCGCCAGCTGCTGGCTAAGTCTTTTGAACTGCCCATGCATAAAATCAGGGTTATTTCCAGCTTTATCGGGGGTGGGTTCGGCGGTAAAGCCGGGGCCGGCCTGGAAGGCCTGGTAGTGCCTGTGGCTCAGAAGTTCCCCGGTTATGTAGCCAGGATTGTTCTCAACCGAGAAGAAGACATGCAGGGAACATTTACCCGCCAGGCAATGTATGCAACCCTGAAAACCGGAGTTAAAATAAATGGTAAAATAACCGCCCTTGAGTATAAAATGATCTGGGATGGTGGAGCCTACACAGAATATGGTGTGAACATTGTTCGCTCCGCCGGGTATAGTTCAACAGGTGCTTATGAAATACCAAACGTAAAAACCGACTCTTACTGTGTCTACACAAATAATTCAATCGGCGGGCCGGTACGCGGTTTTGGCATGTGTGAAATGCAGTGGGGTATTGAACGGCACATGGAATACATAGCTAAAGAGCTTAAAATGGATCCTCTCGAAATCCGCCTGATCAACGGGATGAAGAATGGTTCCACCACGGCAGCAGGCCAGGTGGTGGAAGATGTTGACTTCAAAAAGTGTATCGAGACTGTTGCTGATCAGATTAAGTGGGGCAAAAAGGAACCAGGCTCAAACGGTAAATTAAGAGGTAAAGGTATTTCCGGCCTGGTTAAATGCCCGGCCCAACCCAGCAATGCCTCATCTTCAGCTATTATTCGTATTAACGAAGATGGCACCGCTCATATAATGGTTGGTGCAACGGAAATGGGCCAGGGAATGCTGACAGCTATGAGTCAGATCGCTTCAGAAATTCTTCACATTCCTGTGGAAAAAATCGACATTAAGGTGCCGGATACTGATTTTACTCCCTATGAGTGGCAAAGTGTAGGAAGCAGGATTACCTACACCTGCGGCACATCGGTTAAACGTGCTGCTGAAGATGCTCTGGGGCAGATTTACAGGGCTGCATCCGATCTGCTTCAGGTGCCGCAGGAAGAGCTTACTTTTGACGGCAAGATGATTTATTCAACCAAAGATGCAAATAAAAAAGCGACCATTGCTGAAGTTGCCGACAGCTGTAAGAAATGCACCGGGGAAGGTATTGCCGGGCCTATTATTGGAAGAGGATCTTTTATTCCAAGTAATATGACCAACCTAGATCCAGAAACCGGCCAGGGCAACCCCGGGATGTTTTATTGCTTTGGGGCTACCGGTGCAGAGGTTGAAGTCGATCCTGAGACAGGCGTGGTGACCGTTCTGCAGCTGGCCAGTTCAATTGATGCCGGTAAAGCTGTAAATCCTCAACTCTGTAAATGTCAGCTTCATGGTGGTACCATAATGGGGCTGTCAACTGCCTTATATGAAGAGGTAAAATTTGACAAAGGAGTAATGCTGAACAGAAACTTCACCGATTACAAGATATCCAGTATAGACAATACTCCGCACATCGATAGTTTTATCATTGAAACACCTGAAACTAAAGGCCCGTTCGGGGTAAGAGGGATAGGCGAACAGCCTATGATTGGAGTCGCGCCGGCTATAGCCAATGCTGTATCTGATGCACTTGGAGTAGAATTCAACACTTTTCCGTTAACCCCAGAAAGGGTATGGAAAACGCTGCACGAAAAAAAATAGTATAATTTAATCACGGATACCTGTTGGGGCGCGTTTATCCGCGCCCTTTTTTATCGGGAGGTTGACACATGTTACCAAATCTGATAGTGATCAGGGGAGCGGGAGACCTGGCCAGCGGGGTAGCACACCGTTTGCACCGGTCAGGATTTGATCTTGTTATGCTCGAACTGCCTAAACCCATGGTCGTAAGAACTACCGTCTCTTATGCGACAGCCGTATTTAAAAACAACATCACTGTAGAAGGGGTTAATGCAACCCTATGCCACAATGTAAACGAAACAAATGAACTGCTTGCGGAAAATATAATACCGGTTTTTATAGATCCGGATGCAGAAATTAACAATTTTTTTAAACCTTGCGTTGTAATAGATGCGATCATGGCTAAAGATAATCGTTTAACTTTGATTGATGATGCTGAGCTGGTAATCGGTTTAGGACCGGGATTTACTGCAGGAAAAGATGTAGATGCCGTCATTGAAACCAAAAGAGGACATAACCTGGGAAAAGTAATCTACAGTGGTTCTGCAGCTGAAAACACCACTATTCCCGGAAACATAAACGGATACGGTCCTGAAAGGCTGCTCCGGGCACCTGCTGGCGGTATCTTTACACCGGTTAAAAAAATAGGTGACCTGGTTGAACGGGGAGAAACCGTTGCTACTGTATCCGGGAAAGTAGTAAGAGCTGAAACAAACGGTTTAGTTAGAGGTTTACTGTTTGAGGGGCTTGAAGTAACTAAAGGAGTTAAAGTTGGGGATATAGATCCCAGGGGTCGGAAAGTTGACTATATGACCATATCAGATAAAGCGCGCGCGGTGGGCGGAGGAGTTCTTGAGGCTATAATGAACCGCTATAATTGCCGCCGCAGTTAAGCCCTGAATTTGTAATGTTGCTGAAATGGGAGTTGCTGAAATGAATAACGACATCAAGGACGACAATGTAATAGAATATTATTTCTGTAATAGCTGCCTGACAATGCTGGACAAAAATGAAATACTACCCGGAAAAGATCATACTTTAGCATGTAGTCGCTGCGGCAGCAGTGACATCGGAGAACCGGCCTGGGTAAACTGCCCATACCTGAAAATGACAGCAGTTAAATGCCCCAGGGGAGGAAAGGGAATCACCAGGAATAATCAGGGGGTTGAGTGTTCAGATCGCTGTTTTTTTCGCCAGCACCATTCCTGAACTTCAGAGCAACTATAACGGAGTTATTACTAAATGAACAAACTATCTTTATCGCGTTGTCTAAGTATTAACAAACCTTCCGTAACAGCTTTCTACGGAGGTGGAGGTAAAACTTCGTTGATTTATACCCTGGCCGGTGAACTAAGCAGTCAGGGTAAAAAAGTATTGATTACCACCACTACTAAAATCTTTCCCTATACCGACCTGAAAACTGTATTTATTGAAGATAACCGTGTAGATGAAAAGAATATAGATCTGCATTTTAAAGAAGGAAAACCCATTGTAACAGGTCAGCGCCTTTTAAATGACGGTAAAATCGAAGGGTTTAATATAAAAACAATCGCTAATTTAAAAGCATCCAATAATTATTATATTTTGGTTGAAGCTGATGGAGCAAAGGGAAAATCAATGAAAGGACATGCAGAGTATGAGCCGGTTCTGCCTGATTGCGCCGATTTAATCATCCCTGTAGTTGGAGCAGACATAATAGGCGCTTCAATTGCTGAAAAGAACCTTCACAGGGTTAATATCTTCAGAAAAACAATCTGCCGTGGATATGGCACAGAGTTTGTAGACGAGCAGCTAACAGCCTGTGCTTATGCATATATGATTAAGCTTGGCTCTGTAATGGCTCCCAGAGCTCGAATCAAAGCTGTTCTCAACAAAAGTGATTTATTACCAACTCCCTTAACAGCGGCAAATATTGCCACTTTCATGTTCAATGAACATAAAATTCCGGAGCTCCTTGTCACTGCAGCCAGAGATAATTATCCTGTTCATTTATATTTTAAAAAAAACAGCTTGAACAGATTAGTAAAAATTTCTGCAGTAATTCTTGCTGCTGGTAAATCTGAAAGAATGGGCAGAGACAAACTTTTAATGCCCTACTGTAATCATACAATACTTGGAGAAACTGTAAAACAGCTTCTTGCAACAGATATTGATGAGATAATCCTGGTTACCAAACCTGGTGAACAATGGAGGAGTTTTGCAGATTCAAACCGGATCAAAATTGCTGTCAACCATCGCTATCAACTGGGACAGGCAAGTTCCCTGATCACCGGGTTGAACGCAGTTGATTATTGTTCCCAGGGAGTATTGTTTGTTCTGGGTGACCAGCCGGCGATAACCACCCCCGTGTACAACCTGCTTCTTAATACATATATTAAAAATTTTAATAAAGTTACAATGCCAGTCTATAATGGCAAAAGGGGTAACCCGGTTTTATTTGATCGTTCTCTGTGGCCGGAGCTGATCAAACTTGAAGGAGATTATGGAGGCAGAAATGTAATAAAAGGGTTATCAACAGAAAACCTTGATTTTGTCGAATGTAAAGATCAGGCAGTTATTCTGGATATAGATACTCCGGAAGATTACGATAATTTAACCAATAAAGCAATAAATAATAAGGGAACGTACTCATCCCATTAATTACCATTATTAATGTAATTATCTAAAATAGTTTATAATAGTGTTGACTTTAGTATTTTTGTAATGTATTTTTAATATAAGTTTAATTATGCTTTATAATAATTATTGAAGGATGATTTAGCAGCCTGGCTAATCGAAACGGGTGATGTAATTATACCTGTTCAGCTTGTCAGCAGACTGAAAAAAAATTGTTGAAGGAGCTGAGTAGAAATTGTATGGAGAACTAGTTGGTGTCGATATTGGTTATGGATTTGTTAAAAGCTACGATGGTGAACACGAAATAGTATTTCCCAGTGTTGTAGGTATCGGCAGGGATATCTCATACCGGTCCCAACTTAGCACTTATAAATCTCCACTTGATACCCTTGCCCTTAAATATAACGGCAAAAATTATTTTATCGGTAATTATGCAATCCGCCAGAGTTCAATTCCCAGCAGGTCGCTTGATATTAAAAAACCTGAAGATTTAAATACTCTGTTGTTATTCCTCACTTCTATCGGTCTCTATAGCAGGGAACCACAGCAGCAGTTTAGTGTGGTAACCGGATTGCCAACAAATTACATTTTGAGTTACCAGGATCAGCTGGCTAATCTTCTTTCCGGAGAACACCAGATTGTGCTGGGCATTGATGGGAAAAATGAGGAAAAGCGAATCATTGTTGACGAGATAAGAATTGTACCCCAACCATTCGGTACCCTCTTTAACCTTGTTCTTGACAACAGTGGTAATGTTGCCGATCAGGATATGAGCAACAAAATTGTTGGCATTGCCGATATTGGCTTTAAAACCGCTGATTTTGTAGTTTCAGACTCTCTGGAATTTGTTGACAGGTTAAGCTCCTCTTCAAATAGCGGTATGGTCAGTGCTTACGAAATTATTGCTGCGATGATTCGCAGTAAATATAAAATTGACAAAAAGGATTTTGAGCTTGATCAGATCGTCAAGAGTAAAACTATTAAGATTGCCGGAATAAACTACGATATCAGTGATATTATCTCTGAAGCATATTTTAACCTGGCAGCTAAAATTAAAACCGAACTTGACTCTTTATGGGACTACCGGGAACTGGATGCAATCATTCTAACCGGAGGTGGGGGAGAAGCGCTATCAGAATACCTGATTCCCAAGTTTAACAACATGATGCTGGTTCAGGATGCCCAGTTTGCTAATGTTAAAGGATTCTGGAAACTGGCTAAGAATAAAGCCAGCAGCTAGTTTAAAGCATAAAAATAAAAAAGCCCGTTTCCTAAAAGAGAAGCGGGCTTTTTTTATTCTTGCTGTTTTCCAGTGCCAATAAAATAATAAGGCAGAGTTTATAACTCCGCCTTACATTTTTGGTGAGCCATCCAGGATTCGAACCTGGGACACCCTGATTAAAAGGCAGGGGGGTTGTCCCCCAGGTCGGTAAGATATATTCACTTGATTTGCCATGCTTGCCTTGAACAGGCAAAAGTAGAAGGTAGGATTTACACCAACCCCGCAGATGCAGCAAAACTACCTGCAGAAAAGAAGAAGGATATGCTGTTTTTTGATACTGAACAGGTCAAGCTATTCTTGACTGAAGCAAAGAAAACAAAGCACTTTGCAGCATATTTTCTTGCACTGAATACAGGCTTAAGGCGTGGGGAGTTGTTAGGGTTACGGTGGCAGGATGTAGACCTGAAGAATGGCAATATATCTGTAAAGCAAAGCCTGTTAAGGGTTGACGGTAAACTTGTTTTTCAAGAACCTAAGACAAAGCTTTCTAAGCGGTCAATAGGTATATCCAAAGATGTCATAGAAGAACTGAAGAAGCATAGAAAGAAGCAATCAGATGAACAGGGTGAAGCAGATACATCCTACAGCAAAGAGCATAACCTTGTATTCTGTAATGAAGTAGGTGAGCCATACTGCCCCCGAGGATTTACCCGGCACTTTGCACGGTTGATAGACAGGCATAATAACAGGGTGATTGCCGATGCAGAGGAAGAAGGGCTGAAGGTGGCAGAGTATAACCTGATACCGAAAATAAACTTTCACGGTCTAAGACATACCTTTGCCACTCTATGCCTACAGCAAGGAACAGACCCCCGCACCATACAAGAAGCATTAGGTCATCATAAGGTAGCATTTACACTTGATGTCTACAGTGGGGTTACTAACAAAATGAAACAGGAAGCAACAGACAAGATTGGCAGCTTGCTTGCTTCCTGCATCCAGTAATACTTATTTAGCTTATTTAGCTTATTTAGCATACCGGGTTCTATGTGACCCGGTTTCTTTTATGGTAATTTTAGTTAATTAGCTTATTTAGCTTATTTCGCAGGGTGGTAGATAAAAACATACTTATTTAGCTTAATCCGCTTATTTCGCATGGTAACCGGTCACAGGATGTCAAACCCTGCATTGACTTATTTAGCTTAATCCGCTTATTTCGCAGCCCCTTTCAAGGTAGATGAAAGGTAGTAATTCTGCTATAGGTAGTAAATAGGTAGTAAATCGGGGGTTTTTGGTGTAATTTTTGTTAATGCCTAAAACCCTGAAACCCCCGTTATTATTGATGGTGAGCCATCCAGGATTCGAACCTGGGACACCCTGATTAAAAGTCAGGTGCTCTGCCAGCTGAGCTAATGGCCCATATTTTGGTGGAGAGGACTGGATTTGAACCAGTGAAGGCGATGCCAGCAGATTTACAGTCTGCCCCCTTTGGCCAACTTGGGTACCTCTCCACTGCTTGTTGTGGAGCCGACGAAGGGAATCGAACCCCCAACCTGCTGATTACAAATCAGCTGCTCTTCCGTTGAGCTACGTCGGCAAAAAAGCTGCTTTTAAAGCATTAATAGTATAGCTTATTTTAAATAATACGTCAACACGGGACGGGCAGGATTTTTTATTAATCCAACGAACTTTCTAGGTGTTGAACATGAGATATAATATCATTAGAATCCAATCAGGGCAACATATATTTTTAATAATTTTGATCGGAGGAATTAAAATGCCGGATTGCAAGATAGCTATTATTGGAGGAACAGGAGTTTACACCCAGGATATGCTTGAAAAAGAAAAAGAAATATCTGTTGATACCCGTTATGGAACAGTAACCATGACCAGTGGAGAATACGAGGGGCGCACCATTTACTTTATGGCCCGTCATGGTGGTGGGCATTCAGTTCCACCGCACATGGTAAATTACAGGGCTAATATTGCCGCTCTTAAAAAACTTGATGTTGATGCGGTTATTTCCACTGCTGCGGTCGGAACTTTAAACAGCAGTATGCCTCCGGGCAGCAGAGTATTAATAGATCAATTTTTAGATTTTACAAAAAATAGAACATTGACCTATTTTGAAGGCCAGGGCGGTATTGTCGTTCATACTGATTTTACTGTTCCTTATTGTGAAGAAACCCGATTAGCTATTATCAGGGCAGGAAACAGTATTAATGAAAAAGTGATTGACGGTGGTTGCTATGTTTGCGCTGAAGGACCGCGTTTTGAAACCCCGGCAGAAATAAAAATGTATAAAATGCTTGGCGGAGATCTTGTCGGTATGACCAATGTTCCTGAAGTTACCCTGGCCCGGGAAGCCGGTTTATGCTATGCCACTATTGCCCTGGCAACAAATTATGCAGCCGGCATTTCCCAAACACCTCTCAGCCATGAAGAAGTTCTTGAAGAGATGGAGAAAGGTAAAGAAGGCCTCCAGAAGCTTTTAATAACTGCTGCTTCTGCTATTAAACCGGTAAAAAATTGTAATTGCGCTGAATCCGGTAAATACTGGCGGGAAGAACTTCACGGCTGATTTAAAATCCAGGCCAGCAGAAAGGAGAGTGCCGATTGAATAATATACTGATTCAAAATGCTATCCTGGTTACCATGGACAGGGATCGCCCCCAGTGGTTTACTGGTGACCTGTTAGTTGAAAACAATATAATAACCCGAATAGTAAAACGACCAGAAAAAATTGTAAATGTAAACAATGCTACCGTATTAAACGGAGATAATTACCTGTTTATGCCCGGGTTAATCAACACCCATGGACATGCTGCAATGACATTGTTTCGCGGCTATGCAGACGATCTTTCTCTAAAAGAATGGCTTGAAGATAAAATATGGCCTATTGAAGAACATTTAAATGATGAAGATGTTTACTGGGGAACCATGCTCGCTGCCTGTGAAATGCTAAAGGGCGGAACAACGACATTCACCGATATGTATTTTTTCATGGATCGGGCTGCTGATGCAGCAGCCGACAGTGGCATCAGAGCTGTATTATCCAGGGGTATGATCGGAATTGGTGAATCTGCTGAAATCGGTTTGACTGAAACCAAAAGGCTAATCGAAGAGAGACATGGAACAGAAAACGGTCGCCTGAATGTTATATTGGGACCTCATGCACCTTATACCTGCCCACCGGAATTCCTGAAAAGAGTTTTAAACCTTGCCGAAGAAACCGGCAGGCCGCTCAACATTCATCTTTCGGAAACTAAAAACGAAGTTGATGAAAGTTATGCTACTTACGGTAAAAGTCCTATCGAACTTGTTAATGAAATTGGTTTATTCAATTATCATGTTTTGGCAGCACATTGTGTTCACCTTAGCGAGCTTGATCTGGAAATTCTTGCAGAAAACAATGTAGGAGTGGCTCATAACCCGGTAAGCAATTTAAAACTGGGTAGCGGCATTGCCAGGGTGGCTGATATGCTTAGAAGAGGTATCGTTGTTGGTATTGGAACTGATGGGGTTTCCAGCAATAACAACCTCGACATGATTGAAGAAATGCGCACAGCAGCTTTACTACAAAAAGGGGTCAGGATGGATCCGGCCCTGATTAGTGCTGAAACTGCCCTCCAAATGGCTACAATAAACGGAGCAAAAGTGCTTCATTTAGAAAAAGTCGGTATGCTCAAGGAAGGGTGGAAAGCAGACATTATAGGCCTGAATATCAAAAAACCTCATCTTGTTCCGCTACACAACCCATTGGCTCATATTGTCTATTCAGCCTCGGCTTCCGATGTGGAATATGTTATTGTTGACGGTTCACTTCTGCTGGACAAAGGAGAAATGAAATTGATGGACGAAGAGAAAATACTGAAAGAAGCCTCGAAACATGCCCAAAATCTGGTTGAAGCAACTAAAAGAAATAAGGGGTAAATAATGGATAATATTCATATCCTGGTTACAAACGATGATGGTATCAATGCTGAGGGTATAGGTTGCCTTAGTCGGGTGCTGGCCGATAACAATCCCGGTTTACGTCTTTCCGTAGTGGCACCGGATCGGGAAAGAAGCGCCATCGGTCATGCCATAACGATGCACAAGCCTCTCCGCGCAGAAATTGTCAGGATCAATAATAATAGTAATAATCTATCTGGCTGGGCTGTGAACGGTACTCCTTCAGATTGTGTGAAACTTGCTGTCGAAGCTATCCTGGATGAAAAACCACATTTGGTTATCTCTGGCATAAATCGCGGCAGCAACCTTGGGACCGATGTTTTATATTCCGGCACTGTATCGGCTGCCGTGGAGGGTTACATCATGGGCATTCCGTCCCTGGCGGTATCGCTGACCGGGGATGGCAAAAAAGAAGATTACTGTTATGTTGCCGATTTCATCAGCAAGCTGTTTCCGCTTTTAATAGACAGCACGATCGGGCGGCCACCCCTGATCAATATTAATATTCCAGTTAACACTGATGCTATTAAAGGAACCAGGGTAACTTCTCTTGGTTCACGACGCTATCGCAATACTTTTGAAAAAAGAGTTGACCCCCGGGGAATGCATTATTACTGGATGGCTGGAGAAGTTATTGATGACGATCCTGAAGATATTGACAGTGATACGCGAGCAATTCGCGAGAATTATATCTCGGTAACTCCAATTCACTTTAAACTTACCGACCGGGATGCAATGGGCAGTTTGGAAAACATTATTAAACAAGTAGGTTAACCAAATTGTTTAAGACTTAAACGTCAAAGGAGTATAAAATGTCCCTGTTGAAGCCTTATGGTCATAATTGTTACATAATCCCCAGACAGGGCTTGATGAAAGCAGACGTCCTTGTTTATTTGAACCGGGAGCTGATCAATAGTTTTAGTGAGGAGCAGTCTTTGGAGCAACTTATAGACGCAGCCTCACTTGAAGGAGTGCTCAGCCCTGTTTTGGGTATGCCTGATATACACAGTGGTTTTGGTCTGCCGATTGGCGGAGTGATGGCCATGGATGCTGAAAATGGCCTGGTCTCGGCGGGCGCGGTGGGGATGGATATCAATTGTGGAGTAAGACTTCTGAAAAGCTCACTCAATTGCCAGGATCTGGATGATATAATGCTCAAAAAGTTAATTCGAGCTATTGAGAGAAGAGTACCGGGAGGGATAGGACAGACCAGCCGACACGCAAATTTAATCAAGGCGAACCTTGACGCTATTCTTAAAAGGGGAGTGCCGCAGCTGGTTGAAATGGGAATTGGCAGTGCCGATGATCTGGATTCAATAGAGGACAGGGGGTGCATGAAAGGAGCCCGTTTAGAAACACTCAGCAGCAGGGCTTTGAAAAGGGCTCTTCAGCTTTCAACAATAGGCGGTGGTAACCATTTCATAGAAATAGGTTGTATAGAGAAAATATATGACCGGGAAGCTGCCAATGCATATGGTTTGCAGGAATCAACTATTACTGTTTTAATACATACCGGAAGCCGTGGTTTTGGTCACCAGGTATGTACAGATTATTCAGCAACAATGAAAAAGAACGCCCGGCGATATAATATCGAACTGCCATCGGCAGGATTAGCCGCTGTTCCGATTAAATCTCCTGAAGGGAAAAAATACCTGGGTGCAATGGCCTGTGCAGCAAATTTTGCTTTTTGTAACCGCCACTGGATCAGTAATGATGTGCAAAAAGCTTTTAAAGAAGTATTTGCAATGAAAGATCACAGCTCCAATCTTACCCTTGTTTACGATGTTGCCCATAATACGGCGCGCTTTGAAACTATCGGTGAACGAAAGATGCTGATCCATCGTAAAGGCGCAGTCAGGGCACTGCCCCCGGAACACAAGGACAATAGCTTAAAGTACAGAAATTACGGGCACCCGATTTTAATACCAGGCAGTATGGGGTCTCCTTCTTATGTAATTAAGGCTGAAAAGGGCATCGACAGGCTTTATAATTCGGTTAATCACGGGGCAGGAAGAACCTTATCCAGAACTGCAGCCAAAAAAGAGATTTCTGTTGAGCAATTAAAGAACAGTCTCGGCTCTGTCATTGTTTCCGGGCGCAATTATGAAGCTTATCTGGATGAAGCTCCGCAGGCTTACAAAAATATAAACGCGGTGATTGACACTTTGACTGAAATTTCTCTCTGCCGAAAAGTTGCTAAATTGAAACCACTGGCAGTTTTTAAAGGCGAGGGTAACAGTTAATACGGAGAAAGGAATTAATCAAATGCTCTACCTTAATGCTGAATCATTGATGCAGTCAGCAGTACCTGAAGAAATTATGGATAGAATAGAATTGGTATATGCAGAACTATACAGCGGCCGGTGTACCCTGCCCGAACGTATACATATAGACCAAAATGATAATACTATACTTTATATGCCCTGTTTTTTAGAAAATATTTTTGGCACCAAAATACTTTCACTCTATCCCGGAAACGTGAAAAATAACCTCCCCACAATCAACGGAATAGTAATCTTAAATGATATCTCTAACGGGGCCCCGCTGGCCATACTGGACGGGGCAAGATTAACCGCTTTAAGAACAGGGGCTGTCGGAGGTGTTGCTATAAGACATCTGGCACCCGAAACAACTGCCCGGGCAGGATTGATTGGTGCCGGGGTACAGGGTTATTTCCAGCTTTTCTTTGCTGCCAGGGCTCGCAACTTCAAGCATTTTACCGTGTATGACCTGGACAACAGTAAAGTTAAATCCTGCTGTGAAAAATTGAAAACAGTATACCCAGAAATTACAATCAAGCCTGCTGGAAGTGTGGAAGAATTACTGCAGGAATCAGAAGTTATCATTACGGCAACACCTTCAATAAGTCCAGTTTTACCAGATCATGAAGAACTCCTGAAAAACAAATTATTTATCGGTATCGGTTCTTATAAGCCTGAGATGCGCGAATATCCCCGCATGGTTTACAAACTGGTTAACCAGGTACTGATTGATACTATACACGGGCTGCAGGAATCGGGTGATCTAATTACCCCACTTCAGGAAAAGTGGATTGAGCCAACTCAGGTAACCGAGTTTGCAAAATTCCTTAATGAACAAAATAATAATGTAATACAACAGGAAACCATATTGTTTAAATCAGTTGGTATGGCCCTTTTTGATATAGCAGTTGGAGAATTGCTTTTCCGAAATGCTGTGAGCAAAAATATCGGTATTCGACTTGATGGCAGGTGAGGTTATGAAAAATAAATTACCGCCCAGTATATTTAATGATGTACTCGGTCCGGTGATGAGAGGACCATCCAGTTCTCACACTGCTGCGGCAGTAAGAATAGGCAGGGTAATCAAACAGTTTTTTAATTGTACTCACCTGAAAATCACTGTAGAATTCGATCAAGATGGTTCACTTGCCACTACTTATAATAACCAGGGAACTGATATTGGTTTGGCCGCCGGTTTGCTTGGTATGAACCCGGCAGATGAAAATTTAACAGAATCACTTTCGCTTGCAAAAATAGCAGGGATTAACCTTGAATTTAAAATCAGTTCCTTCAGGGCTCACCATCCGAACACTTTCAGGATTGAAGCCGGCGAAGAAAGCGGAGATTCTTTTAAATTTGTCTTCATTTCCACGGGAGGCGGGATGTTCGAACTAATTGAGCTTAACGGTATTCCTCTTTCAATTAAAGGCGATTATTATGAAACCCTGATTCTTTTTAATTCTACTGGTACTGATAACAGGGAAGCGGTGGTAAAGAATTTTGCTGCTTCCTTTCCCGTGCATGAAGTTATTTTCTTCAAGTCTATAAACAATAAAAACCTGATCAACATAAAATCACGGCAGCCAAATTCAGGGGATATTCCTTCCTGGCTGTATTCTAAATACAATTTTTTACCGGTGATTCACTTAACACCAGAACTACCGGTACTATCCCGTCAGACTATAAAATTGCCATTTCATAACGCTGTCGGCTTGCTGCAGGCAGCTGACAGAAGAAATAATCAGCTGGATGAGCTTGCTGTCGATTATGAATGTTGCAGGGGAGGTTTAACTGAAGCTGAAGTGTTCCAGCTGGCTGCAGATATTTTAAAAGTTATGAAATGCTCAATTAAAAACGGGCTTTCGGGTACACATTACCGGGATAGAATCCTGGGAGCGCAGGGTCATAAGATGCTTAGTTATAAAGGTATAACTGCCGGTGGCGAAGAGATAAAGAAAATTATTGCCTACACCAGTGCAGTTATGGAAACGAAAAGTTCAATGGGAGTTATTGCCGCCGCTCCTACGGCCGGATCGTGCGCCTGCCTGCCGGGTACTCTTGTTGCATTTTCTGAAACTAACGCTATCGATGACAACCTGTTGATCAAGGCATTGCTGAGTGCCGGTATTATTGGGGTATTGATAGCGGGCAAAAGCACATTTGCTGCCGAAGAATGTGGCTGTCAGGCTGAGTGTGGTTCCTCATCCGCTATGTCCGCAGCTGCCCTGGTTCAACTTGCAGGAGGAAATGCCACGCAGGCCCTTGCCGCAGCATCAATAGCCATGCAGAATATTCTCGGTATGGTTTGTGATCCTGTGGCAAACAGGGTAGAAGTACCCTGTCTTGGTAAAAATATTCTGGCCGGTATGAATGCCCTGGCAGCTTCAAATATGGCCCTGGCAGGTTATGACCAGGTTATACCCTTTGATGATGCACTGCTTGCCTTTGACCAGGTTGGAAGGATGCTTCCCCCGGAGTTGCGCTGTACAGGAAAGGGCGGCCTTTCAATTACTAATTCCTCACGTTTGTTGCAGAATAAGTTAAAAAAACAAAGAGGTGTATAATTATCTTAAAGCCGTTGTGATATAATATTTAAGGTAAACTTCAGTAAAACTATGTATAAAAATAATTATAACCAGTTTTTCTTCTTCTTTAAAAAAAGTGCAATGCAATATGAATTATTTATTATAAAGCAAGTTTAAAAATATTCTATATGTTTCGGAGGTGGATAATTTGAAAATAGTGGGTGTTAATGAAGCTCTATGTACCCTTTGCGGAGCCTGTGAAACAACATGCTCCACTTTCTATTTTAAAGAAGATAACCGTCTTAAATCAGCGATCCAGGTTCATGAGTCAGACCATGAAGCCGGTGCTGTGATAAAGGTTTGCAACCAGTGCGGTAAATGTATAGAGGTTTGTCCGGTTGAAGCAATTAGCCGAAGCAAGAAAGGGATTGTGCTGATTAACAAAAAAACCTGTGTAGGTTGTTTTAATTGTGTCGGGGTATGTCCGACTGAAACCATGTATTGGCACGAAGATCTTGTTATACCATTTAAATGTATTGCCTGTGCGCGCTGTACAAAAGAATGTCCCACTGAAGCCATATTTATGACAGAAGTTGAATAATTATTTACCTGGATAGAGTAGCGAATTATTATGATAATAAAGCGGGAGGTTTTACAATGAACAAATCTATTGAAAAGATGAGAGCATCTCGTAAAGTGCTGGCCAGGTATGAATATGAACCAGCAGCAATCGACAAAGGATACTCCGGTAAGACCCTTTATATAGACATTTCCAATCAAACAATTAAAGCAAAAGATGTAACCAATCAAATGAAAGACATTTTTATCGGTGGAAAAGGTTTTGGCCTATGGTATCTATGGAATGCAATTAAACCAGAGACTAAGTGGAATGATCCCGAGAACGAAATTGTTATTTCTTCCGGCCCAATTGGCGGGATCACTCAATACCCCGGTTCCGGTAAATCCCTGGTAGTAACTCTTTCACCACTGACTAATTCGTTGATGGATAGCAATGTTGGCGGTTTTTTCGGGCCATATTTAAAATTTTCCGGTTGGGATGCCCTTGAAATTCAGGGCAAGGCGGAAAAAGATGTTGTTATACTGATAGACGGTGACAACGGAGCAGTAACGATTGAGGAAATTGATTTCCAACCCGGAGCAAGTCACCTGATCAGTGAACAGTTAACTGAGATGCTGGCCGACAATGAAAAAGATAAGATGCATGTATCGATCGTATCTTCAGGAAGTGGGGCTGAGCATACCAATGTAGGCATTCTTAATTTTTCTTTTTATGATCTGCGCCGTAAGGCAGCCCGCATGAAACAGGCTGGTCGTGGTGGTACAGGAACCGTATTCAGGGATAAAAAAATTGCTGCCCTGGCAGTTAAGTATTCCAGCTTAACCGGTAGGAGCAACAACCCTGCTGACCCTGCTAAAATTTCTAAAACAGGGGTTAAGATAACCAGGGAAATAAATAAATTTGATAATGAACAGTTCCGGATGCGCCAGATCGGCACGGCAAACCTGATGACCCCGATGAATGATTACGATCTTTTACCTGTTAATAATTTCAAGTACGGTTCACATATCGATGCAGTTAAACTATCTTCTGATGTGTTGCGCGACCGTTTCACCCAGAATATGCCCGATGGGTGTTGGATCGGCTGTTCTCTGTCATGCTGCAAGGCAGTTGATAATTTTGAGCTTAAATCCGGACCTTTCAAGGGTAATAAAGTGATAGTTGATGGCCCGGAATATGAAAACGCGGCCGGTCTTGGTTCTAACTGCGGTATATTCGATCCTGATTATGTAATCGAAGCAAACTTCTATTGCGATACTTATGGCTTGGATACAATTTCTACCGGGACTATGATTGCTTTTGCCATGGAATGTTATGAAAACAATATTATCAACAAAAAAATCACCGGGGGATTGGAACTTAATTTTGGAAATGCCGAGGCTGCCATGGAATTGATTCACCAGATGGGCAGAGGCGACGGATTTGGATTAATTGTCGGCCAGGGTGTTAGACGTATGAAACAAATCTTTGCTGAAAAATACAGTGCAGATCCTTCTTTCCTGCAGGATATTGGCATGGAGAATAAAGGGCTTGAGTATTCACAGTACCAGGCCAAGGAATCGCTGGCCCAGCAGGGAGGGTACGCCATGACTAATAAGGGACCGCAGCATGATGAAGCTTGGTTGATTTTCATGGATATGGTAAATAACCAGCTGCCGACTTTTGAGAAAAAAGCGGAAGCCTTACACTACTTTCCCATGTTCAGGACCTGGTTCGGGTTACAGGGTCTTTGTAAGCTTCCCTGGAACGATATTGTTCCCGAAGGAAATGCACAGACAGACAGCCCGGAAAAGATACCGGAGCACGTCCAGAACTACGTTGACCTTTTTAATGCAGTAACAGGTAGAAATATTGATAAAGAAGAGATGATCAGACAATCGGAAAGGGTTTATAACTTCCAGCGAATCTTTAACCTGCGCCTCGGCTTCGGTACGCGCGAGCACGACGCCGCTCCTTACAGGGCTCTGGGCCCTGTGACAGTTGAAGAATATGAATCGAGAGCCGAACGATACGATAAGCAGCTTAAAGAAGATGTGGGCATTGACCCTGCCGGTTTAAGCACCGAAGAAAAAATTAAGGCAATGCGCAAGTATCGTGAGGAAAGGTATGAAACCCTGCTTGATGTCGTCTATGAGCGACGTGGCTGGACAAAAAACGGTATACCAAAACCTGAATTTGTCAAAGAACTGGGTATTGATTTTCCTGAAGTGATGGAGGTTATTAATAAAAATCTTTAGCCCTGCCTTTATGGAATATATTAAATGTTAACGGGATGATGCTGCGTGATTGAAGTGAACGGAAAGGCTGTTGATTGGGAAGAGGGCATGACGATCGTAACCCTTCTTAAAAAGATGAACTATACTTTTCCCAAAATCATTATCAGGGTTGATGGAAAAGTAATAGATAAAAAGCAATGGTCTTCATATCAGATTAACGACCAGGCAGTTGTGCACGCACATCACCTCATTGCCGGTGGTTGATTAAAACGATCTTCGTTATTTGTATTATATTAGAGGATAATTAACAGAAAAAGAGAATATTTAATGTCGTATAATTGTTAACTGTCACATTATGTTAACTCTTCAACAAATAACCTGGAGGTGATTATGGAGAGGGCGATTATTCTTTAAATTTTAATTAAGCAATTTTTCCAAACTGTTTTTGCCTGTTTTTTATATAACCTAATTAGAGGAGGTCATTAACTTGTTAAGATTTAAAAACAGCTGGATAATTTTTCTGTTGCTGGCGCTATTTACTGTCGGCCTGTTTGGTTGCGGTGGCGACAGCACAGCCCCTGCCGGTGATGAGAACGGCGGTGAAACTCCCGAAGAATTTGAGGGTGAAGTGCTGATTGGTATTATGCTTCCTGTAACAGGAGCATACTCCGAGAACGGGATAGACATGCAAAATGCCGTTTTTTTAGCTGTCGATGAAATTAATGCAGCAGGTGGGGTTTTAGGTTACAAGATTACCACTACAATCGGTGATGATGAGTGTGATCCAGCTAAAGCTACAGCTGCTGCGAGCAAACTGGTTTCAGAAGAGGTTGTTGCAGTAGTTGGAGGTTACTGCTCCGGAGCTACTTTGCCTACACTTAAAATTTACGGTGACGCCGGTGTTCCAATGGTTGTTGCTGCCGCAAATGCTACCAGCCTGGTTGAAGAAAACCCCGGCTGGACCTTTATGATCAACAGCACCGGTGACATGCAGGCTGAAAATGCAGTAAATTGGTTTGAGATGCAGGGCGTTGAGACAATCGGACTGATCGATGACGGCAGCGCTTTTGCTACCGATTTAAAGATGCTCACCAAGAGTCAGTGGGAAGCAAAAGGTAAAGCTGTACTCACAGATGATACCGTAACTGTAGGAGAACAGGACTTTTCTGCCCTGGTTACTTCCATTATGCAGGCTGGCCCGGATGGAATCTACTGGACTGCCTATCACGCTGAAGGAGCCCTCATTGTAAGACAACTTCGAGAAGCGGGATACGAAGGTGTGATCATTGTTGCTGACGGCACCAGCGCTCCGGCATTTATTGAGCTGGCCGGCGAATACGCTGAAGGAGTATTCTGCACCGCTCCTCCCTTTGCTGACCTGAATCCTGCTGCTGCAGAATTTGTTACCAACTTCAAAGCGAAGTTTAATACTGACCCTGGAGCTTATTCAGGCCTCACATACGACGCAACTTACCTGCTGGCTGACGCCATGGAAAGAGCTGGTTCCTTTGAAGGCTCTGCTATCCGAGATGCTCTCGCTGAAACCGATGGCTTCCAGGGTATTTCAGGTGAAGTTATGTTTACTGAAAGAAACACTTTGGGCAGAAGCAACTTCGTCATTCTAGTTGTGCAGGATGGTAACTGGGCTTTTGCAGAATAACAATTTGTTACAGTTTAGCGCAGCCCCGGCGAATCGGGGCTGCGCTTTCTGATTGAGGTGAGCAGAGAATGTCCTTTTGGGAGGTATTTCTTCAACAGCTATTTAACGGCCTGTTAATCGGGGCATTTTATGGTTTAGTTGCCATCGGTTATTCCATGGTGTACGGCGTTATAAAGTTGCTAAATTTTGCCCATGGTGATATTTACATGACCGGTGCTTTTACAGGGCTGATTATTTTAGGTTTCATTTCTGCAGGGATTGCCAATGCCTGGCTGGCCATAGTGATAAGCCTCGTTTTAAGCATGGTCCTGGTTGGTCTTTTCGGGGTGGCAATCCAGAGGGTTGCTTACCGTCCCATGCTGAAAGCACCGAGATTATCGATTCTCATCACTGCACTTGCTGTTTCCATGATTATTTATAACTCAGTTCTGCTTTTAACACAGGGTCAGGCCAGGCCTTTTCGAACCGGTCTAACGGGCGAAAGTTTTTATGTAGGGGCGCTTCGACTTACAGAGACTCGTGTGGTGTTGTTAGTTGCAGCCCTTGTTTTAATGTTTTTACTGCATATGTTTATTACCCGGACCATGTATGGAAAAGCCATGCGAGCTATTGCGCTTGATCGTGATACCTGCCAGCTTATGGGTATAAACGTTTATAAAATAATTGCCGTAACATTTTTTGTCGGTTCATCTTTGGCAGCAGCGGCGGGAATGTTTGCCGGGGTCTATTATGGGACAGTTCATTTTTTTATGGGCTTTTTAATCGGGTTAAAAGCTTTTACCGCTGCCGTTATAGGCGGAATTGGTATTATTCCGGGCGCCATGCTGGGCGGACTTCTGCTCGGCCTGCTTGAATCGTTTGCAACGCAGATCCCTGGAGTCGGAACGGTTTGGAAAGATGTATTCTCTTTTATTTTTCTGATCTTGTTTTTAATATTTAAGCCTACCGGTATTTTAGGGCGTGTAGAAAGCGAAAGGATGTAACGCCTTATGAATGATAAAAAAAATCTTAATAAAATAACTCAAAACCTGGATACGCTAACAGCCCGGTTTAACGATTTTGCCGGCAACAAAACTATCAGGATTATTTTGTTTATACTCGCCTTCCTAGTCCTGGTTTATATTCCAATAACCGGCAGCAGGTTTACCCAGGAGATTATGACTAATATGTTTTTTTACATTATTGTCTGTCTTGGTTTAAACATTATCGTTGGCTTTGCCGGACTGTTGCATCTTGGATATGCTGCATTCATAGCTGTGGGAGCCTATGTCACCGGTATTCTGAGCGCTGTTTACGGAGTTAGCTTCTGGGTCACCCTTCCGCTAAGTGTTTTAGCAGCTATTCTCGCCGGTTTGGCTATCGGAGCGCCTACACTCAGGCTGCGCGGCGATTACCTGGCTATTGTAACTTTAGGTTTCGGTGAAATCGTTAGAATTACTGTTAGAAATATCGACATAACCGGAGGGGCGATTGGACTAATCGGTATTGAAAGACCGGTATTTTTCGGAATTACATTAAACCAGATCAGCCATTTCTATTACATGTTTTTTATTCTGGCCATCTTAGCCATATTTGTATCCTATCGCCTGCACGACTCCAGGATGGGCAGGGCATGGCAATATATACGCGAAGATGAAGATGCGGCATCAGCTATGGGTATTAATGTAGTAACAGCAAGACTGTATGCCTTTATAATAGGTTCTGCTTTTGGTGCGCTGGCCGGCTCGTTCTATGCTGCCAAGATGACGGCTATTTCGCCTGAATCTTTTATGTTTCTTCACTCTGTGATGTTTTTACTGGCTGTAGTACTGGGCGGGATGGGTAAAATACCGGGTGTTGTTTTAGGAGCAGTAATTGTTACTTTATTCCCGGAACTATCCAGAGATATAGGTCAGTATAGAGTAATTATTTTTGCAATAGTGTTGTTATTGCTTATGCTATATCGTCCGCAGGGTATTTGGCCCGATAAAAAACTTATATCAACTAAAAAATAATGGGGTGTTGCTGTGGCGCTATTGGAAATTAAAGACCTGACTTTGCGTTTTGGGGGCCTTTGCGCTGTCAATCAGCTATCACTGGATATTGAAGAAGGATCGATCCGAAGCTTAATTGGACCGAATGGAGCCGGAAAAACCTGTGTCTTTAACTGCCTAACCGGTTTTTATAAGCCCAGTGATGGTGATATGATTTTTATGGGTGCGAGTATGATGAAAAAGAAACCTCATATTATCACCTACAAAGGTATGGCAAGGACATTTCAAAACTTGAGATTATTCAAGCAGATGTCTGTCTTGGAAAATGTAATGTCAGGTATGCACAGTAGATCAAGTGCCGGCTTTTTTGGTGCAGTTTTGCGTACCAAGGGCCAGAAGGCTGAAGAAAAAAGGATCCGTGAGGTTGCCGAAGAATGCCTCGATTTTGTAGGTATTCTCGATAAAAAAGATTACATTGCCAAAAATCTCCCCTATGGTGATCAGCGTCGTGTTGAATGGGCCCGGGCTTTGGCTACCCAGCCAAAACTACTATTGCTTGATGAACCTGCTGCAGGCCTGAACAAGGAAGAGAAAGCACACCTGATCAACCTGATGCGCCGTATCAGGGATGAGCGAAAAATAACCATCTTTTTAATCGAACATGATATGGGACTGGTAATGAAAGTGTCAGAAAAAATATTTGTTATAGATTATGGTGTTAAAATAGCTGAAGGAACGGCACAGGAAGTTCGGGACAATCCCCGGGTTATAGAAGCATACCTCGGTAAAGAAGAGAAGGAGGATGCTGTATGAGTGAAACAGTCCTTGTATTAAAAGATCTGGAAACCAAGTATGGGGAGATATATGCTCTCAGAGGCATAAACATCGAGGTACTAAAAGGCGAAATTGTTACACTTCTCGGGGCAAATGGGGCAGGGAAAAGTACAACCCTGAAAACAATATCAAGCCTGGTTCCCGCCTCGAAAGGAAGTGTTGAATTTTTTAACGAAAATATCACCTATGCTGAGCCCTATTCAATCGTCGAAAAAGGTTTAATTCACATACCCGAGGGTAGAATGATCTTTAAAGAGTTAACTGTACTGGAAAATCTCGAGCTGGGATCCTTTACTCTTAAAGACAACATGGTAAGGAAAAAACGTGTTGAAAGAGTTTATGAACTTTTTCCAGTACTTAAAGATAGACAAAAACAAATGGGTGGTTTTTTATCCGGTGGAGAACAGCAAATGCTGGCCATTGGACGTGCGCTGATGACTGAGCCAAAATTGCTGATGTTAGATGAACCTTCCATGGGATTAGCTCCGATTATTGTTCAGAACATTATGGATATAATTAAACATATCAACAGTGAAGGAACGACAATACTACTGGTTGAACAAAATGCCAAGGTTGCCCTGAAGCTGGCCGACCGGGGATATGTGCTTGAAACCGGGGAAATTGTTACAGAGGGCAATGCAGAGTTGCTCAGTAAAGACGAGAGTGTAGTGAAAGCCTACCTGGGAGAGTAAATGTTTAGTCCCTTTAGTAATTCAATTAAAAGATTTCTCTTTGCCATGCTGATAGCTGTTGTATTGCTTCCCGTACTAATTCCAGCTGAAAAAGCCGCTGCTGAAACTCTCACGTACGAAGAGCCGGTGTTATATTATTTTTGGGGTCATTGTCCGGTCTGCAGCAAGCCAGAAGATCATGTCGGCCTGTTTAATAATTATCCCCTTGAAGTTCAAATATACGAAGTATTTCATGATCCCGACGGCCGTCAGGTTTACGACCGGATTAGTGATGAATTAGAAATCGAAACATATGGTTTTCCAACCATAGTTTTTAATAACCGCTACTGGCTTGGGTTTTCTGAAACGGTCCAGGCCGATTTACTGGAAGAGATAGACAATTATCTGGCAGGACAAAGCCGAACCGAGTTTCAGAATATACTTGTAATACCCCTGTTGGGCGAAGTTAACTTGATGTCTTCCCCGTTACTGCTGACCACGGCTATAATTGCCACTCTTGATGGTTTTAACCCCTGCTCTTTATTTGTTCTGACCTTTCTCCTGGCCATTATTGTCCATTCAGCTTCACGAAAAAGAATCTTTTTAGTCGGCATAACTTTCCTGCTTGTTACCTCCTTTGTTTATGGTCTATTTATGCTTGGGGTTTTAAATATAATGCTCTTTGCTTCCCAGCTGTTTTGGATTCGTAATATAATTTCTGCTATTGTAATTATTCTGGGTCTGATTGCTATTAAAGATTTTCTTTTTTTCAAAGAAGGGGTATCCGTTGTTATCCCTGAATCTTACAAGAAAAAGTATTACAAGCAGGTTCGCTCTGTTTTTTATAAAGATGGGTTATTTCCTACCATAGCAGCAACTACAGTAATGGCTCTTGGTATTGCCCTGGTTGAACTGCCCTGCACAGCCGGTTTCCCCTTTATCTGGAGCTCTATTGTCAGCAATGCCGATCTTGGCCCGGTTTATTTTATAGCCCTTTTTCTCCTGTATATTTTTTTATATCTTCTGATTGAATTGATTATTTTCGGAATAGCGGTAATCAGGATGCAGTCAATTAAAATAACCGAGGAAAAAGGACGCCTGCTTAAACTAATTGCCGGAAGCCTGATGCTAACCATGGGTTTGATACTGTTGGCAAAACCGGAATACATGGAAAATATAACTGGTGTACTGCTTACTTTTGGTTTATCCTTCACCCTGGTTTTGCTTATTTATTATTCCAGGCTTCTCGTAAAGAATGGAAAGGAGAGATAATAATGAATAACTGGAAAATACCTGAGAACTGGCAAACAATAACTGCAATAGATGCTCACACCGGGGGAGAACCACTTCGGATTTTTACCGGGGGGTACCCGGCAGTAAAAGGTAAAACAATTTTGGAAAAACGGAGGTATGCCCTGAAGAAACTTGATCACCTGAGAACTGCAACGATGTGGGAACCAAGAGGACATGCCGATATGTACGGCTGCATCATAACTGAACCTGTAACTACCGATGGTGATTTTGGTGTGTTATTTACACACAATGAAGGTTACAGCAGTATGTGTGGCCATGGTATTATTGCCGTGACAAAAGTAGTTCTTGAAGGAGGACTTTGTAATATTGATAAAGACGTCGGTCAGGTGAAAATCGACACTCCTGCCGGAAGGGTAACAGCTGAACCCCATTGGAATAATGACATGGTAAAGGAAGTATCATTCGTAAATGTTCCTTCGTTTGTCTATACACTTGACCAGGCAATTTACATTCCTACCCTGGGTACAATACATTATGACATCGCCTTCGGAGGAGCATTCTATGCTTTTGTCGAGGCAGAAGAAGCTGGTGTACAGCTTGATCAGGGTGGTTTTCGCAACTTAATTGAAAAAGGAATGCTGATTAAAAAGGCAATTGCAAACGAGAAAAAGATCATTCACCCTCTTGAAAAAGATCTCGGTTTTTTATACGGAGTAATTTTTATCGGTCCAGCGCGAACCAGCGGCAATCACAGCAGGAATGTATGTGTTTTTGCCGATGGTGAAGTAGATCGCAGTCCTACCGGAACAGGGGTAAGCGCCAGGGCAGCCCTTAACATAATTAGAAAAGAACTGTGTTTAAACGATTCTTTTATAGTGGAAAGCATCATTGGATCGACTTTCAGGGGAGAAGCAATCGAAGAAACAACTGTAGGTTCATTTCAGGCTGTCATACCCAGGGTAACCGGTTCAGCACATATATGCGGTATTAATAAATTGATTATAGATCCGGATGATCCCTTAAAGGATGGTTTTATTCTGCGCTAAGGTTGCCTGCAGCCCTGATCTTCACACTACTACTGTAGTCCTGCATTATTTTAACCAGCTCCTTCATACGGGAGGCAGAAGGTGGTTGTAAATCTGAACAGCTGTATTCCCGGCTTAATAAGCTATATGTATTTGATCCGAGGCGATGATAGGGTAAAAGCTCTATTTCTCTGATTTTTTTAAGTCCTTTACAAAATTCCAGGGTTGACTCCAGATTTTCGTTGTCATCATTGAAGCCGGGTATAATAGGAATTCTGACCACCATGGTGAACTGGTAAGCAGATTGATCGGCCTTTTTAATATTTGCAAGTATAGTTTCGTTTTCTACACCCAGCCATAGGTTATGCAGGGCATTATTCATTTGCTTGATATCAACGAATAAATAATCAAGCCAGGGCAAAACAGTTTCAAGGGTTTCGTAATCAGCATAAAGGCTGCTTTCTATGGCAGTATTGATTCCAATTATGCGGCACCTTCTATATACTTCCGCACAAAATAGTGCCTGGCAGAGCGGCTCGCCACCGCTGATTGTTACACCACCACCGGAATGAAAGTAGAAGATTTCATCCTTGCTGATTTCTTCCATAACCTCTTCAATAGTCATGCTTTTGCCATATTTTTTTATCGCGCTGGAAGGGCATACTTCATAACAACTAAAGCAGGAGTTACATTTTTCTTTATCGGTAACGACTGATAATTGATCATCAGCAGGAGTAAGCGCTTTTGATGGACATACCTCAACACAGCGCAGGCAGCCCTGGCAAAGAGTATAATCGTAACCTTTTTCCGGGGTTAACTGCTGAGACTCAGGTGTAGAACACCAGGGGCAGTGTAAGGGACAACCCTTGAGGAATATCACTGTTCTGATTCCACGACCATCATGTATTGATGAACGTTCAATTTTAACTATATTGCCCGTATTATTACCTGCTGCTTTGATATAAAACACTAGGAGATCACCTGCTGCACAGTACGGCCAATGATTTCATCCTGTACATCCCTGCCCAGCTCTACAAAATAAGCTGTATAACCAGCTACTCTAACCAACAATCCCTTGTAGTGCTCAGGATCTTTTTGTGCCTTTATCAAGGTCTGCTGATCAATTACATTAAACTGGACATGGTAAACACCCAGGCTGCAGAGACTTTTCAAAAGCGCCATCATCTGCATTATCCCATTTTCCGTATTGAGCATGGAAGGTTCAACTTTCATGTTTAATAATGTACCCTGGACAAAACGACCATGAGGAATGTGAGCGACAGACTTGATGACTGCACTAGGTCCGTTCATATCGCTCCCACCACTGGGGCTTACTCCGTCAGCAAGAGGCTGCCAGGCTTCTCTTCCAGAGGGGAGAGCTCCTACCTCCAAGCCAAAAGGAGTATTACCGGAAACGGGCAGTATCCCGGGAGTCATTTTTCCGAACTTACTTTTATACTTTTCTATTTCGTCGGCAATGTAGGAAAAGATATCACCGGCAATTTGATCAACATAGAAGTTATCGTTGCCATACTTGGGCGCTTTAAGGCATAGTTTGTGCACTTTATCATAACCTTCAAAATTATTTTCAAGAGCTCTTAACAGCTCAGCCATAGAAAGTTCTTCTGTATCATAGATTAAATATTTTACAGCTGCCAGACTGTTGATCAAATCTGCAACACCGATCAGTATAATACCATTCCCTACATTGTATTTCGCTCCGCCCCAGGCATAATCAAGTGCATTATCAATGCATTCCTTAAATGTTAATGATAGTGACGGAACCGGCCGGTTCAGACCAATTTCATCAATAACATGGCTGCCTGCAACAACCGCTTTCACTGCATAAGCAATATGAGCCTTTACCGCTTCTAAAAAGCTGTCATATGTTTGAAAGGATTCCGGGTTGCCTGTCCGGATTGATATCGAAAGGTTGCTCTTTCTGCATTTCCCATCCAGGAGGGCAAATTCCACCATGCTGCCCAGGTTTATATCTGCCAGGGCTGTGTACTGTCTAAGTCGTCCTTCAAGATTAGTTTCAACACAACCACATGGATTCCAGTCATAAGCTTCCTGTAAGGGGATTCCTTTGTTCATAACCATCATTATGCCTAGATCGTCATTATGAAATGCCGGAAAACCGGTTCCCAGGCTAATCAGTTCCACTATTTTTCGTAAAAAGGCATTCGGATTTTTCGATAAGCTGTATCGAACAGAAAGTGAAGGCTGGTACAGCTTAACATCCATGGTGGCTTGCAAAATCATGTAGGATAAATCATTAACTGCGTCCCTGCCATTCTGATCAACTCCACCTACACATACATTCTGAAACATAGGGTATCCTGCCGCGAATTCGGCTGTTTGGGCATCCTGGAACAGACAAGGTTCGCTGAATTTTACCCAGAGGCAGTTTAGTAGCTCCTGGGCTTTTTCAGGAGTTATTCTTTTTGCATCCAGATCAGTTTTCAGGAAAGGCCAAAGATATTGATCCATGCGGCCCGGGTTATAGCTGGCAGCATTCTGCTCCATAAATATAAAAGTCTGGTAAAAATAAAGTGACTGTAAAGCTTCGCGGAAGGTCCTGGCCGGTCCGGCAGGTACCTGCCTGCAGACCGAGGCAATTTCCAACAGCTCTTTTCTGCGCTCGGCGTCTTTTTCAGTAGCAGCCTGTCTTTCAGCCTCCGCCGAGTAACGCTCGGCCAACCTGGTCATACCGTCAGCTACAATAAGTAAAGCTTCCAGGTAGCATTTCTTTTCATAATCTCCGGCCCTGGAAATATCAAGCCTCGCCTTTCTATCCTTAACCCTGGAAACTATACCGACCAGCCCTTCATTGATAAGCCATTTATAACCGGCAGTTGTTTCTCCCCAACCGCGAACAGCCTTGCGGTTAATATATACTACCCCGTTATCCCTCAGAACCCGCGTTTCCTCGGGGATCTGGGCTAACCATTCTTCATAATTTGAACGTCCTTTCCAGTAAGGACGGATTTCATTCTCAAATAGTTCACGATCATCTGTTTTTAGAGAAAAAGGGTCATATTTCCTGGTATTAATTGTGTCAAGTTCGCTGTCAAGAACTGACCAACAGGAATCTGCACAGAGGATGCCACCCCTGATTTTACTTCCTGAACAACCAACAATCAGCTCTTTATCCCAGATAACAACTTTCTTTTCGTAACACTGTTTCCGAAAGGCATTTGCTTTACGAATAACCAGTGGCTGACCTTCAGCTTCTTTGAAACCCTCGGTCAGAAGACGGGCATTTTCTAAATCCATCTCCGGGGTAGTATTCAATACTCTCTGTTTTAAAAAGTTAACCCTTTCCATATAGGCAGGTTCAACAGTTCTTTCAGCGCCAGCCTGTTTCATTTGAGGCATATTGATCCCTCCAAACTGCTTAAAAATACCGTTATTATGTCTTTTATTATAGCATAAGGAAATCGTACATCATATTTTTAATACTAACAACTGGTCTTAAAATTTGCTATAATTAATTTGAACAATTTATTAGGAGAATCTATGACAACAGGGAATATATTTAATATCCAAAAGTTTTCACTGCATGATGGTCCCGGTATAAGAACCACCGTTTTTTTTAAAGGTTGCCCGCTAAAATGTCCCTGGTGCCAGAACCCTGAAGGAGTAAACTCCAGCCAGGTTCTATTCAGGCATAACCGACGTTGTCTTGGTTGTAAAACCTGCCTGGGTTGCTGCCCCCGGGAAGCTATAACTTTAAAAGCAAATGGACCGCGGATAGACCGAAACTTATGTGATCTTTGCTTTATCTGCGTAGAAAACTGTCCGGCGGGAGTTTATGAAGCAGCAGGGAAGGCTGTTACCGTGGCCGAAGTTATCAAAGAAATATCCAAGGACCTGATTATTTATGAAGAATCGGGGGGAGGAGTAACTTTTTCAGGCGGTGAACCATTTTTACAGCCTGAATTTCTTCTTGAACTGCTAAAAGGTATTAAACAAATAGGTATCCACACCGCTATTGAAACATGCGGCCATACTTCATGGGAAAACATAAAACAAACACTGAACTATACAGATCTTTACATATATGATTTAAAGCTGCTCGATCCATTGAAGTGTATAAAGTACCTGGGGGTATCCGGAGAAATAATTCTTGATAATCTAAGTGCTCTTGCAGAATCAAATGCTGCTATTCAGGTCCGTATTCCGGTTGTTCCGGGAATAACCGATGATTTTAACAATATCGAGCTAATCAGTAAGTTACTATCCGACTGCGGAATTGAAACAGCAGAACTAATTCCCTATCATAACCTGGCTATCGCTAAATACAGGGACCTTGATCTTGAATATAAACTTAGTAATCTTAGTAAACCGCAACCGGAAAGCTATGAACGTTTTAAGAAGATTTTTGTCCAGGCCGGATTAAAAATAACCTGTGAGGTAGAAGCGAAAAATGAATGAGACAGCACGTGGTTATAATCAAAGAGTAAGGTCTTTACGTAATGAAAGTGAAACAACACCACCCTCAATTTCTGTTGAACGTGCGCAAATAGTTACTAACGCCTACAAGAAATATTTGGGGACGGTCAGTATTCCTGTACTCAGGGCGCTGGTTTTCAAAGAGCTGATGGAGAAAAAGACAATTTATATCGGCAAAGGCGAATTAATTATCGGTGAACGTGGAACAAAACCCCAGGCTACACCAACTTACCCTGAATTATGCTGCCATACCCTTGAAGATCTTGATTTGATTGACAGCCGGGACAAAATATCTTTTACCGTTAGTGAAGAGGTAAAAAATATACAGCAGAAAGAAATTATTCCTTACTGGAATAACCGCTCGATGCGACAGGTGATTTTCAGTAATATGAGTCAAGAATGGCATGACTGTTACACCGCCGGTATTTTTACCGAATTTATGGAGCAGCGCGCTCCTGGACACACTGTGGGCGGCAATAGTATTTATCAAAAAGGCATGAAGAATTTAATCAACCTGGCTGATAAAGGGATTAATAGCTTGGATTATAAAAACGATCCCAACGCACTGACAAAAAAAGAACAGCTCAGGGCAATGCGTATTTGTGCCGAAGCGCTTATCTCCTATGCGGAGCGTCACGCAGAAAAGGCTGAAGCCATGGCTACTGCAGAAAATAACATACAGAGAAAAGAGGAACTGCTGCAGATTGCTTCTATATGCAGGCATGTACCTGCCAATTCACCCCGCAACTTTTGGGAAGCCCTGCAACACTATTGGTTTATTCACCTGGGTGTTATTACAGAGCTGAATACCTGGGATTCTTTTTGCCCCGGCAGACTGGATCAGCATTTAAACCCCTTTTACCGGGCAGGAATAGAGGAAGGTACACTTGACAATGACCAGGCCAGGGAACTGCTGGAATGCTTCTGGATCAAATTCAACAACCAGCCGGCCCCGCCCAAAGTTGGCGTTACCCTGAAGGAGAGCGGTACCTACACAGATTTCTGCAATATTAACCTGGGAGGTTTAACAGCAGATGGTAAGGATGGAGTAAATGATGTAACTTACCTTTTGCTTGAAGTAATTGACGAAATGCGCCTGCTCCAACCGAGCACAAACATACAGGTCAGCAAAAAAAGCCCTGATCTTTTTATTAAGGAAGCCGGCAAGGTTATTAGAGAAGGCTGGGGCCAGCCTTCTGTGTTTAATGCCGATGCAGTAGTACAGGAACTGCTGGCCCAGGGAAAAACACTTACTGATGCCCGGCAGGGAGGAACCAGCGGCTGCGTTGAAACAGGAGCCTTTGGCAGAGAAAGTTATATTCTGACCGGTTACTTTAACCTGACCAAGGTGCTGGAAATCGCCCTTAATCGCGGTGTGGATCCGGCCAGCGGCAAGCGTCTTGGTCCGGACACGGGCGACCCGTTATCATTTAAAACATTTGATGATTTAATTGAAGCTTATAAACAACAGCTGGAATACTTTATCGAGATTAAAATTAATGGCAATCAGCTTATTGAAAAGCTGTATGCCGAGAATATGCCTGCCCCGTTTCTTTCTTTAATCATTGATGACTGCCTGGAAAATGCCCGGGACTACAATGCCGGAGGAGCTCGTTATAATTCAAACTATATCCAGGGTGTTGGTATCGGTTCTCTGACTGACAGTTTTACCGCTCTGAAAAAATATGTTTTTGAAGAGAGTCGTTTCAGCATCAGGGATTTTCTTGATGCGCTGGCAAACAATTATACCGGTAAAGAAAGCATGCGGCAGATCCTTTTACGCAGCAGCCATCGTTATGGAAATGATGATGATGATGCTGATAATGTGATGCAGCAGCTCTTTTCAATATTCCATGATCTGGTAGAGGGCAGAAAAAGTGTGCGGGGAGCAACCTATCACATCAACATGCTACCAACCACCTGCCATGTCTATTTCGGATCGGTTATTGGAGCTACACCCGACGGCAGGTTGGCTGGAATGCCCTTGTCAGAGGGTATTTCTCCAGTTCAGGGAGCAGATGTTAACGGACCAACCGCGGTTATCAAGTCAGCCTCTAAAATGGACCAGCTCAAAACCGGGGGTACTCTTTTAAACATGAAATTTTCTCCCGGGGTGCTATCCGGTCACAAAGGGCTGCTTAATCTTGTTCACCTGGTGAGAGCTTACTTCCGCATGGACGGCCATCATATTCAGTTCAACGTTGTCAATGCCCAAACACTCAGAGAAGCACGCCTTAAACCAGAACTACACCGAAATCTTATTGTCAGGGTTGCCGGTTACAGCGATTATTTCAACAATTTAAGTGAGCAGTTGCAGGATGAAATAATTGCCCGCACTGAGCACAGTGGTTTTTAACTGCTGTCTTTGGTTGACAGCTAACCGTAAATAGAATAAAATATTTTTGGCGAAGGGGAGTAGCTCAACTGGCAGAGCAGCGGTCTCCAAAACCGCAGGCTGCGGGTTCAAGTCCTGTCTCCCCTGCCATAAAAATGAAACAAGATGCTGCTGTTAAATTGCAGCATCTTGTTTCAATATGTTTTTTTGGAAGGGGCTCACCAAATGCCCAGGCAGTCACTTTTGAATGAGCTGCAGAACAATGCTCCCCACGATTTACAGGGACATCCAGCCCTGGCTAATGCTGCCGATCTACTTGAAATAATCAATGGAAGTTTACTTTCCGAATCAGCTGAGTCACTTTATAGTTTGGCTGAACGAATCCGGATCAATACCCTGAAAGATGCCGACGATTTATACGGAATTACAGATGAAGTTGATGTAAAACTTCAAGATCTTGTAGCAAGTGATTATCTTGTTACCTGCATCGCCTCCTGGGTTAAGCAGATCAGGGAAGAACTGTTTGGTGCTCCTGAACCTCCATTTGAAAATGATCTTGAAAATGCTATTCGCTGGGTGGAAACAACTGCCATGACAGACGATCCCGGCAGTAAGGGAATAGATAGAAATAAAACTACGGAAACCATTATTCCAAATTCCACAGACCTTAAATTTTTAAAACGTAACATATTTCTTCCAGAAAACAACACTATAAAAACTGTCTGGGTTCAACCTGGAACGCTTCTTCATTCCGTAAGCCGAAAGATTGAAATTATATCCTCGGCAACAGGTTTTAAACCTCACGCCGTAACAGTTTATTTGCTTACGGGTTTGGAACCTATATTGTTAAGAATAGTTGTTACAGTTAAAGCAGGGCGGGCTTTGCTGCCTACCGAACCGACAGACATGAATGATAATCGAATGGCTAAACGAAGACTGCTTAAGAGAAGCCTGTGTATTGAACTGCACAGCGCAGATATATCACCGGCAGAGCTGAAAAATATATATGAAAGATACCGCTCCGAGTTAAAAATCAGAAAAACAAAAACCCTCAGTGATGAACAGGTCAGGTTATTTTACCTGGTTAGAAAAGAAGGAGGCCCTCCGGCCCAGGGATCAAAAGCATTTTGGAATAAAATCAGGGAAACATGGAATGCCAATCCCAAAAATAAGCCATATAAATCGTGGGAAGGCATTTACCAGCGTTATAAAATTGTTGAAAGAAAGATGGACAACCTGTTTATTAAATAATCTAAACGAGGTGCAGAAGATGAAATCGACAAAAGAGTTATTGGAGCTGAATGTAAAGTACGGTGCCAGAAACTACCTGCCTCTCCCTGTAGTCCTGGTTGACGGCAAAGGAGCATGGGTAACTGATCCAGAAGGAAACCGATACATGGACATGCTCAGTGCATATTCAGCCATGAATTTCGGTCACTGTCACCCTAAAATAGTTGCTGCTTTAAAAAAGCAGGCAGAAAAAATAACTTTAACCTCAAGAGCTTTTAATAATGACCAGCTCGGAGATTTTTGCAAAAAACTATCGCTTTTAACCGGAAAAGAAATGGTCTTGCCAATGAATACGGGATCCGAAGCTGTTGAAACAGCAATCAAGGCTGTACGCCGCTGGGCTTATCGTACTAAGAATATCCCAGAGGATAAAGCTGAAATAATCACCTGTAAAGGAAATTTTCACGGCCGGACAGTTACCATTGTTTCCTTCAGCTCTGATCAATCCTATCGTGACGGGTTTGGTCCTTTTACCCCGGGCTTCAAAGCTATCGAATACGGTAACATTGATGCCCTGAGGGATGCAATAAATCCCCATACTGCCGGCTTGTTGATTGAGCCAATCCAGGGAGAAGGCGGTATAATCATACCTCGTGAAGGGTTTATTAAAGAAGCTTACCAACTATGTCATGATAATAACGTGGTTTTTATGGCTGATGAAATTCAAACTGGGTTTGGAAGGACCGGAAAATTGTTTGCCTGCGACTGGGAGGAAGTCATTCCCGATGTTTATATACTCGGCAAAGCGCTTGGTGGAGGTATAATGCCTATATCTGCAGTTACCGCTTCCGAAGAAATACTCGGTGTATTTGAGCCGGGATCACACGGCTCTACCTTCGGTGGCAACCCCCTGGCCTGTGCCGTTGCATTAACAGCACTTGAAGTATTGGAAGAAGAACAGCTGGTTGAAAAATCAAATCAGCTCGGTAAATACCTGGTAGATGAACTGAAACAAATAACCAACCCTGATATAGTTGAAATCAGGGGTAAGGGATTAATGATTGGCATTGAACTTAAAGGCAAGGCCAGACCTTATTGCGAAAAGTTAATGGTAAAAGGTATCCTGGCCAAGGAAACCCATGAAAACATCATACGCCTGGCTCCACCACTGGTTGTAAGTAAAGACGACCTGGACTGGGCAATCGATATAATCAGAAATATATTTAACGAAAATTAATCATTTTTAATATAAAAAAAGTATTGACAAATCAATTAATGTGATCAATAATCTTTTTACCAGGTTCCGAGAGACTGGATAGCAAGCCGGTCCGGGTCGAAGGGGCACAATCGTAACGGGGAAGGTCTAACCTGAGCCGTATACCGAGAACCCCATAAAACCAGGTCACTGAAAGAGACGGTTAATGAAAGGCCGCCAGGCCGGGATTTACCGGAATTCTCAGGACGGATCATAAAGTAGCTTTCCGGAGGTTGAGGGAAGGCCATCCAAAGGTGGTGGCGGAAGCTCAGCTGCAGATGGTAAAGTGAAGAAGATGCGACGGTAGGTTAGAAGGCCTGTTGGAACCTGGTTTATTTATGTTCTTTTCGTTATAAGAACTATTCCCCTTTTAAACTAAGCTGCCAGTTTCATTGACACTTTAAAAACCCCGGTGATATAATTTATACGTTACATGTTCGTTAATATACTGTTTCATATTATTAAATAACATAACTTTGAAGGATATCTTATGAACAATAATACGAATCCTCTTGATGCAATCGTTTTTCGCTACAAACCTGAACCTTCTGAATTGATAATGATCCTTCAAGATATCCAAGTTGAATTTGGTTATATAGCTCCCGAGGCTGTTGAAATAGTTTCTTCATACCTAGGCTTACCCCAGCCACAAATATATTCCATTGCAACATTTTATAATTCGTTCCGGCTTAAACCCGGGGGGAAACATAAAATTGAAGTATGTGAAGGTACTGCCTGTCATATCAGGGGGGCCTCATTACTGCTTGACCAGTTGAAAGATAAACTTGGTATATGTCCCGGTGAGACTACAGCTGATCAAAATTTCACCCTTAACTCAGTCCACTGCGTTGGAGCCTGTGCCATGGCCCCCGTACTGGTTATTGACGGTGATTACCATGGCAATGTAACTTCTTCCGGGTTAAACAAGCTATTAAGAAGTTATAGTTCCGGTGAAGGTAGAGCAGTTCTTAAGCATGACGAAGAAACACCTGCCGAGTTCATCGGTGAAAAAATCACATCCTCTGAACAATTCGATACCTTGCGAAAAAGACTGATTAAAACCATGATTAATGAAGAACCTGAATTACTGGTTTGTGCAGGGACCGGTTGCCTCGCCAAGGGTAGTTACATGGTTGCTGAAGCTTTAAAAAAGCAACTGGAACTACAAAATAAACATTTGCCTGTAAATCTTCTTTTAAAAAATGTCGGCTGCCAGGGTTTTTGTGAAAAAGGTCCACTGGTTGTCCTACAACCTGATAACATATTTTACTGTAATGTCCAGCCCGATGATGCTTCGGAAATAATCAGTGAAACAGTAATTAATAAAAGAACTATCGATCATCTTTTATATCATGACCCCGATTCTTCTGGCAGTATCAAATATTACAATAAAATACCATTTTTTAAGGGTCAGCAGCGTATCGCCCTGCGAAACCTCGGCATCGTGGATCCTCTCAGCTTATATGATTACATCGCCAAAGGCGGCTTTGCCGCACTTATTAAGACCCTTAACAATATGAAGCCGGAAGAGGTAATAGCTGAAGTAGAAAAATCCGGTCTGCGCGGCAGGGGCGGTGGGGGATTCCCAACCGGTAAAAAATGGCGATCCAGCGCTGAAGTCCCTTCGGCAATCCGTTATGTTATCTGTAACGGCGATGAAGGAGATCCCGGAGCTTTCATGGATCGCAGCATCATGGAAGGTGATCCCTACTCGGTTATAGAAGGCATGATCATTTGCGCCTATGCAGTTGGAGCTGAGCATGGTTACATTTATGTTCGTGAAGAATACCCCCGGGCTCTTAATCATTTGAATATGGCTATTGAACAGTGCAGATTAGCCGGTTTTCTCGGCCCTGATATATGTGGAAAAAACTTTTCATTTGATATAAAGATTAATCGTGGAACAGGAGCATTTGTTTGTGGTGAATCGACAGCTTTAATGCAGTCGATCGAAGGGAAAGCAGGAGAACCAAGGGCAAAATATACACGCTCATCCCAGCGGGGTCTCTACAACAAGCCGACCGTTCTGAATAACGTTGAAACCTTTACTAATATTCCTGTTATCATTAATAATGGCGCTTCCTGGTTTTTATCAACCGGAACAGAATCAAGCCCGGGAACTAAAGTATTTTCTGTTGTCGGGAAAGTTAAAAACACCGGTCTCGTTGAAGTTGCCATGGGCATAACCCTGCGTCAGATTATTTTTGATGTTTGCGGAGGTATGTTAAACAATAAGGCTTTTAAGGCTGTGCAAACCGGCGGCCCTTCCGGGGGTTGCCTCCCCGAGAATAAGCTTGACTTGCCCGTTGATTTTGACAGTTTGTCCCGCGAAGGGTCTATGATGGGTTCCGGCGGTATGATCGTAATGGATGAAGATACTTGTATGGTTGATGTAGCCAGGTATTTCATCAGTTTTCTCGCCAGTGAATCCTGTGGCAAGTGCGCTCCTTGCAGGCTCGGTTTAAACAAATTACACGATATTCTGTCCAGAATCTGCAGTGGAAATGGTGAACCGGAAGACCTGGATAGAATTATTACTCTGCTTGACCTGCTTGATGAAAGTTCCCTCTGTGGTTTAGGAAAATCAGCGTCAAACCCTGTTCGCAGCACTCTTAAACATTTCAGGGAAGAATACCTGGCCCATATAATTGACAAAAAATGTCCTGCAAAGGTATGCAGGGACTTAATTTCTTACAGGATTACAACAGATTGTACAGGCTGCAGGCGTTGTGCCAGGACCTGTCCTGCCGGGGCTATAAGTGGCAATAAAAATGAACAGCATCACATTGACCAGGAACTATGCAGTCGTTGCGGCCTCTGTCTGCAAACCTGTAATTTTGATGCAATAATTGTAGAAAACTGAATCAGGCTGATGAAGGAGTCACCATGAGTAATATGATTGAGATAACCGTAGACAATCAGGCAGTCAGAGCAGAAGAAGGAGCTATGCTGCTTGATGTATTGCGGGGTATGGGTATCTATATTCCCACCCTCTGCAACCATCCGGCCCTGGCACCGAGTGGGTCCTGCCGCCTATGTATTGTTGAAGTGGGTTCAGAAAAATGGCCCGGTGTGAATAAGCTTGTTACCTCCTGCCTCTACCCGGTTGAGCAAGGGTTAATTGTAAAAACACGAAGCAGTGAAGTATTAAAAACACGAAGAGCCCTATTTGAACTTTATCTTGCTGAATTCCCCGATTCCGAAGAAATAAAAGCCATGGCTCGTCTCGAGGGAATCGAACATTCATCATTTGCTATTAACGAAAACAGCAAAAGCTGCATATTATGCGGTTTATGTACCAGGGTATGCCAGGATTACGGTCCCGGAGCGATTGCAACCCAGGAGAGAGGTATTACCAAGTATATCGGTCCCGGTCCTGATAACCCGGCAGAACTGTGCACAGGGTGCCGCACATGTGCCTCAATTTGTCCGACTTCTGCCATTACCCTGGAACAAAAAGAAGGCATCCTAACTATTTGGGGTCGTGAATTTCAGGTTCCGGTATGCTCAGTTGATCCTTCACTATGCCGCGGCTGTGGATTATGTGAAGAAGTTTGCCCATTTTCAGTTCCGCGCTCACTGATTAAAATCGGAGAGGAAGCCCTGGCTTATATTTCTTCGGACACGTGCCGGGGATGTGGTATTTGCGCCGGTTCCTGTCCTTCAGGCGCTATCAGCCAAAAAGTTACAGAGGAGCAGAGTTCACCCGACCGGCTGCTACCAGACAAATTAACTGCCGGAAAAGATATCATTTTTGGTTGTTCGCGAATACCAAAATCAGAACTAAAAGAAAACCTGATCAGGGTCAGCTGTATTGGGGCGGTTCAGCTTACAACAGTGCTTAATTTTATTGCTGCCGGTGCCAGAAGTGTGTCCCTGATATGCCGTGAAAAACAAACCTGTCCTTTTGGCGCGGGTTGTGATTTAGCTGAAAAAATGGTTAATACAATCAGCGAACTGCTTGATTATCTAGGCCTGCAAAAAAAAAGGGTTACCCTTCTGAAACCTGGTGCCGGGCCCAGTGCTCCACGGCAGGCCTGGGAAGAGTATACTGCTAAGCTTGATCAGGCTGGATGCTTTGCTAAAAGCAACCGGGTAATTGTAAATGAGCTATCCTTAGATTCAGCACTTCTTCTTATAGAAGAGCTTAAAAACAGGCCCACTGCTTCGATTAATCTTCCGGTTGATGTTGCCAGCCTCCTTAAACAGCAGCTTGATTATGACAAAGAAGAATTACTATATCTTGGCTATTTACCTGAATTACACCTTTTAGTTAAGTTGTGCACCGGGGAAGATTATGTTTTGGCTATCATAAAATCAGCGCTGCAATTCCTGAACAGGCTGGGAATTAAGGCCAAGCCTGTTATTAGTAAGCAGCAGCTTGCAGAATTGAATAACAGCCGTATCCTCACCCTGTTTCCGCCTTCTGAAGTGCTGCAGGAAAATGGTTTTCACCCGGTTAGCCTGGATCAATTGGCCGGGAGAGACAAGGGTAAAGATTTCAGGTTTTCTCTCAGCCGTATAGAAAAAAAAGAACTGCTTGATTTACTCAAAAACACAAAGGGAGATAAGCTTTGTGTCAGTCCTGCTGAATACCTGCAGTTATGCTTAATGTTCCGTTCCGGCACCTGGCAAAGCTCGCCTTTGAAAACTATCTGTATATATGAAGAAGGGTGTATTGAAACCGGCAGCAGAGATCATGAACAAACTGACAGCTTCAGGATAACCAAACATCCCATTCTGCCGGCCCCTGATCAAGCCGTTGTAGATTTTAGTTTCAACGGCCGGCCCTTAAAAGCACGGAACAACGAGGTAGTCACTTCGGCCCTTTATGCCTCGGGTATTCATGTCTTTGGACATCACAAAAGCGACGACAGCGCCCAGGGCATTTACTGCGTTAACGGTCAGTGCTCACAGTGCATGGTTATTGCCAATGGCCGGCCGGTAAAAGGTTGTATGACTCCTGTGACAGAGGGAATGGTTGTTGAAAGTGTTGAGGGGGTACCAGGGCTGTCCGATGCACAAACCTCAAAACCGCTTCTAACGGAACCTCCCCTGGTTGAAACTGATGTCCTTATTATAGGTGGGGGACCTGCAGGTATTTCTGCCGCCATCGAACTGGGCCGGGTAGGAATTAATACACTTCTTGTAGACGACAAACAGCAGCTGGGAGGCAAACTTAGTCTGCAAACCCATAATTTTTTCGGTTCGGTTGATGATTGCTTTGCCGGTACCCGCGGAATGCAAATCGGGGATATACTGCTCGCAGACCTTAATAAGCTTCCGGCTGTTAAACAAATGCTAAATTCAACGGCAATCGGTGTTTTCACCGATGGTAAAATCGGTATTTCCAGTAATGGCACATATAAACTGGTTAAAGCTAAAAAAATACTCTTTACTACCGGGGCAAGAGAGAAAAGCCTGGCTATACCCGGGGCGGATCTTCCCGGTGTATACGGTGCCGGTGCTTTTCAAACCCTGGTTAACCGTGACCTGATTCGCTGTGCTGAACGCCTTTTTATCGTCGGCGGAGGCAATGTTGGTCTGATTGGAGCTTACCATGCCCTGCAGGCCGGAATAGATGTAGTTGGCCTGGTTGAAGCTCTTCCCCGTTGTGGAGGTTATAAAGTCCATGAGGATAAAATAAAGCGCTTTGGAGTGCCAATCTGGACTGCGCATACCGTTTTGCGCATCGAAGGCAAAGAAAAAGTTGAAAGAGTAATCATTGCTGCAATTGATGATAATTTTAAACCTGTTCCCGGGACTGAAAGAGCTTTTAACGTTGATACTGTATTGATTGCAGTCGGCTTGAGCCCGGTTAACGAACTGCACCAAAAAGCTACTGAATACGGCATGGATGTATATGCTGCTGGAGACGCCAACGAAATTGCCGAAGCATCGGCCGCCATTTTTTCCGGTAAAATCATCGGTCGCCGCATTGCCCAGTCCCTGGGAGTGGATTTGCCAATTCCATCGGAATGGGAAGAGTTTGGAAATATACTGAAGCAGCATTCCCCTGACAGTAAACCTTTTACCCCCCCGGACGACAAGGGGAATAGCGTATATCCATTAATCCGCTGCGTGCAGGAAATACCCTGCAACCCCTGCACTGAAGCCTGCCCCAAGAATTTAATCAGCATGAAAGATTCGATTCTGTCTCTTCCGGATTATTCCGGTGGATGCATAGGTTGCGGTAAATGCGTCCTGGCCTGCCCCGGCCTGGCCATTAACCTGGTTATTGAAGATTATGATCCTGATCAGGAAAAAGCCTTATTGATGATGCCTTTTGAATTTAATAATGATCTGATTTCCATCGGCAGCGAAATCACCACAACCGATATGACTGGGAACCCGGTCGGCACGGGAAAAATCATTGCTTTAAAGGAAGGCGGGGGCCAGAACAGCAGAAGACTACTCATGCTGGAGGTTCCCTATGAACAGCGTCATCTTGTAGCAGGCTACAGGGTCAGGGATATCGATGCCGGGGAGCCGGTTGATCTTCATCCCGTTCCTGAGGATGATCCTATTGTCTGCCGCTGCGAAAGAGTGCGCAGAAGTGAAATAGTAAGGGCCATCCGTGACGGAGTCAGGGATATGAACCAGCTGAAAGCCTTGCTGAGAACCGGCCTGGGTGGTTGTAATGGAAAAACCTGCACAGATTTAATTCTTCGTCTTTACAAAGAAGAAGGGATACCAGTTTCAGAAGTAACCCTACCGACACACAGACCCCTGGTAGCAGAAGTACACCTTGATTGTTTCCTTGGTAGTAAAAAGGAGGATCCGAATCGTGACGGTAGCTAAAACATACGATGTAATCGTGGTTGGTTCCGGTAGTGTCGGCAACCCTACCGCTTATCACCTGGCAAAAGCAGGTCTGAAAGTGCTGGTAATCGATAAAAGATCTTCTTCCGGACAGGGTGATAATAAGGCAGCAATTGGCGGGGTTAGGGCGACCCATTCAGATCCGGGAAAAATCAGCACGTGTCTGGAAAGCATAAAAATATTTTCCAGCTGGGAAGGACAATATGGTTTCGACATTGGTTGGAAGAGTGGTGGTTACTGTTTTCCAGTTTATGATCATACCGTCGAATCAACTTTAAAAAACCTGCTTTCAGCGCAACAAGAATACGGTTTAAATATCAACTGGGTCGGACCGGAAGAAATTAAAGAAATCATTCCGGGAATCAATCCTGAGGGATTACTCGGCGGCACCTATTCACCGGAAGATGGACAGGTTTCTTCAATCCTTGCTCCGATTGCCTTTCAGCGTGAAGCGGAAAAGAATGGCGCAGTATACCTTTTTAATGAAGCAGTAACCGGCTACCTCCGCAGCGGTGATTGTATTACCGGAGTAAAAACAGCAAAAAACAGCTACAGCTCTGAATGGGTTGTAATTGCAACAGGAGCAGATGCCGGAGAGCACGGACCCCTGCTGGGTATAGACATACCTGTTTTCCCCGATTCCCATGAAGCCGGCATTTCCGCCCCGGTTAAACCTTTTTTGGCCCCTCTGATTGTTGACCTGCGTCCCGGGCCGGAAGGCAAAACAACAAACTTTTATTTTGGCCAGAACAAAGAAGGACAGATTATCTTTTGTTATACACCCAGGGAGCTTTTTCCGGGAACTAACAGAGAGTCATTATCCGAGTTTCTACCGGTTTTAGCCAGCCGTATGATTGACCTTATTCCAAAATTAAAAAACCTTTTAATCAGGCGTACCTGGAGAGGTTGCTATCCAATGACCCCGGACGGAATACCGATAATTGATTATGCAAAGGGTCTGGATAAAGTTATTCTCGCCGTTGGAATGTGCGGCCAGGGTTTGATGCTCGGCCCTGGTGTCGGTAAAAATATAAGCTCCATGATCGCCGCCGGTAAACCATGCATTCCGGAAGAAGCCCAACACTGTTTCCGTTGTAATCGTAATATATACGATTCGGAAACTGAAGCATTAAGCTGATCTTAACTAACCTCCCGAGCTATCCATTAATTCCCTATCCCTTGCGAAATAAATCAAATTTAGATAGAATATTTGCCAAGACTTAATTTCAAGGGAGAATTGTATATGAACAATGAGCGAATAGCAATAATCGGATGCGGGGCTATGGGATCTGCCCTGGCCAAAGGCATGGTAAAAGCAGGCGGCATTGAACCTTCATCACTTTTTTTATACGATCTTGATAAAGACAGGATGAACCAGCTGGCGGGTGAGCTTGAAGCTGTCCCGGTCGACAAATTAAAAGATTTTATCCCCCTCTGTAAGCATATTTATATTGCCGTAAAACCACAGGATACAGAAGGACTTCTTTATGCCATCAAACCGCTGGTCCAGCCCGATCAAATTTACGTGTCGATTGCCGCCGGTATTACAATCAGTTTTATTGAAAGTTGCCTGTCATCCGGTACCAAGGTAGTTCGTTTAATGCCGAATACTCCCTGCCTGGTTGGAGAAGGAACTATCGCCGTTAGCACGGGTGACGCAATAACTGACAAAGAAAAACGGGAAATCGAGGACATGCTAAAGCCATTGGGATTGACAATCAGAGTTCCTGAGAAACTTATGGATGCAGTAACTGGCTTAAGCGGTACCGGCCCTGCATATGTCTATCTCTTTATTGAAACTATGATCGATGCCGGTGTTTCTGTTGGGATCAGAAGAGATACAGCTGCCAAAATGGTCGTACAAAATGTTATAGGCGCAGCAAAAATGCTTGAACAAAATACTCAACATCCTGCTGAACTGCGTAACATCGTTACTTCCCCGGCCGGAACAACCAGCGCTGCCCTCCTGGTTTTAGAAGAATCAGGCTTCAGAAGCTGCCTGATCAAAGCTGTAAGGGAAGCAACCAGACGTTCCGAGGAATTGAGACTCGGCTGATTCCTAATATTTTATAGGGGGTTTGAATATGGAAAGATTTAATGATGCTTTAAACAGGGATCTACCCCTGCTGGTTGACACTACATTGCGCGATGGTGAGCAGACCGCAGGAGTTGTTTTTGCTAACAGGGAAAAACTGCGTATAGCCAAAATGCTGGACAACCTCGGTGTTCACCAGATAGAAGCTGGAATCCCTGTTATGGGCGGAGACGAAAAAGAAGTTATTCGCGAAATTGTATCCTATAAACTGAAAGCCAGTATTATGGCCTGGAACAGGGCAAACATTGAAGATATCCGCCATTCTTTAGATTGTGGAGTTGATTCTGTCGCAATATCGATTTCCACATCAGACATTCATATAGCACACAAGTTGAAAACATCACGTGACTGGGTCCTGGAAAATATGACCAAAGCTACGGAGTTTGCCAAGTCGCAAGACCTTTACATTTCAGTTAATGCTGAGGATGCATCGCGAAGCGACCTTGATTTTTTGATCCAATTTGCGAAAATGGCCCAGGAAGCTGGAGCAGACAGGCTGCGCTTTTGCGATACAATCGGCGTCCTTGAGCCTTTTAAAACTTATGAAGTAATCAGCCGGCTAATTGATAAGACCGGGATGGATGTAGAAATGCATACCCATAACGATTTTGGAATGGCTACTGCCAATGCCCTTGCCGGTTTAAAAGCAGGAGCAAAATTTATTGGCGTTACTGTAAACGGGCTTGGAGAAAGAGCCGGAAATGCTGCCCTGGAAGAGATAGCCATGGCTCTCAAACATTTATTCGGGGTTAACATCGGGGTAAATACCCGTGATTTCAGAAACCTGTGCGAGTATGTAGCCCGGGCGTCAGGACGCCAGCTCTACCCGGGCAAACCAATTGTGGGAACCAATACATTTGCCCACGAATCGGGGATACATGCCGATGGAGTTTTAAAGAACCCATCGACTTATGAAGTATTCAGCCCCGAGGATGTTGGACTGGAGCGTCAAATTGTTATCGGCAAACATTCTGGATCTAAAGCAATTAAAATGAAATTTGTAGAATATGGCATTGATCTTTCAGATGAAGAAGCAGCAGATCTGCTCACTGCAGTCAGGAGTGTAACTGTAGATATGAAAAGAACCCTGTTTGATAAAGAGTTAATCTATATTTATGAAGATTACCTCTATGAGAAAAAAATGACTCCCACTCCTGATGTTGATTCAAGGGTTAAATAAATTATCTACCCGGGAACCCGTTTTATTCTGAAACGGGTTATCTTTTATCTTTTTCTTACATGCCTTATAATAAGATGAAGAATAAATAGTGACTAAAAATAAGTAAACAACAGAAAGTGAAAAACAATGAGCAAAAAATATTACTGCTGCCTGGATATAGGCGGAACAAAAATACTGATGCTTTTTATTGATGAAGATGGCACTGTAGTTTACAGGAAAAAAACCGTCACACCCAAGCCATCTTTACCGATTTCAGTGATTCAGTCAGTCAATGAAATGCTGAAGGAAGCTGTTGGGGAACTTGGTCTGCCTCACAACTACCTCCCTGAAGGGATAGGGTTATGTATAGCCGGCTTTACCGAAACAGCCAACGGTGTTGTTCACCAGGCGCCAAATCTAGAATGGAATGAGCCGGTGCCGCTAAAACAGATGATAGAACAAAGCTTTTCGACTCCGGTTTTAATTGAAAATGATACCAATGCCGCAATTATTGGTGAAGTATACTACGGCGCGGCAAAAGGGCACGATAACGCCATTTATATAACTATCAGCACCGGAATAGGCGGAGGTTTATTTCTTAACGGAAAACTATACCGGGGCAGTTTCGGCTTCGCCGGTGAAATTGGTCACATCAAGCCTTTTGGAAAAGGACGCAGCTGTAAATGCGGTGGAGAAAACTGCCTTGAAATATGGGCTTCAGGAAGCGCTATAGCATTTTCTGCCCGGGAGCTGATCGAGGGCTGCGATAATGAAATAGAATCATTAAACACAAAAAATGTTTTTGAAGATGCAGACCGGGGCAATGATCTGGCTGCCGCTGTAATTGAGGACGCCGCCATGAAAACAGGAATCGGCCTGGCCAATCTGATCAACTTGCTTAATCCTTCCTGTATCGTTGTCGGAGGGGGTGTAACAGGGGGCAGGCCAGATTACCTTGATCGAATTAAGAGTTATATCTTTAAGAATGCAATCAGGCCGTCGGTTGAGATAGCATCAGTTTCCGTCGTGGAGGCTGCACTGGAACCGGAAGCGGGAATCTGGGGCATGTATGCCTTCTTGACAGGCAAAGCGGTGGGATAACATTGGAAACTGTCGAGCCATTTGAGACTATATATGAAATAACAGAGCTATTAATAGCCAGGTATGGCCCTATCGGTATTGGTGCGGCTATGTTCGCTGAAAGTGCCGGTGTACCTTTTGCATCAGCTATTGTGCTGCTTACATCCGGTACGATGATTCTGCGCGGCACGGTTTCTTTTTGGGCAATATTCATCTCATCCACACTGGGCATTACTCTTGGCAGCATTTTTAGTTACCTGCTTGGGCTGCTCGGCAGTGTTGTCGGTTCTAAAGTTAAAACCAACATGTTCGGGCAAGCAGTATGCAGGAATGCTCCGGTTAAAAAGAATGAAGGATCCGGCTCCCGTCTGATCATTTTATGGGAAAAGTACGGCAATTTTTCCATATTCATGGCCCAGCTATGGGGAGTTACCCGCACTTTTGTATCCTTTCCGGCTGGGGCAATGCACATGAATTTTTATATTTTTATCATCTATACATTCCTGGGCGGGGCTATATTCAGCCTGATAGCTATTGGCGCTAGTATTGCGTTAACAGGAACCATGGGCTTTACGATTAAACTGCTGAAACAACTGGCTAGTTTATCACCCTGGCTTTTACTAATTCCTCTGGCTATACTTGTTGCTTTTTTGTTTCTATACTTTTATAAAAAAAAGAAAAATGATTCGACAGGTATATTTCAAAATATAATAAACCGGTTGCAACGTTTTACTGGCAGGAACTGAATGGTGAAAATAGAAATACTGAATTTAGTCGGTTAAACAAACACCGGATGCAGAGGATGAAGAAATAAAATGGGAAAAACCCGCTTTAAACTAAAAGTTTATAACGAAAGATGTAAGGACTGCGGTATCTGCTTCGAGTTTTGCCCTAAGAAGAACCTTGAACCGGGGCCTGATGGCAGCCCGGTATTTATTAACCCGGAAGAATGCACAGGTTGTAAGCTTTGTGAATACCTCTGTCCTGATTTTGCCATTCAGATAGAAAAAGAAGAGAATAACGGTATTGAATAATTACAATCCTGGAGGAGGGTGTTCAGGTATGCCAGACTTAATGCAAATGGCTGAAGAAATAGAAGTTGTTCCTCCGTCTGCAGCCCGTGATTATAATGTCAATAAAGAGCTGTTAACCGATGAAGTAAACCGGATTATGACTGCTGGCCCTTCAGTTAAAGAACTAATCGGGTTAAACCCTCTCGCGGTTATGTATGATAATCATGCTAACCATGCCAACTTTATGAGTAATGTATTTTTACTCAATGATTACCAGCTGATAATGAAGATCATTACCTGGGTTTACCGTTCATACGTGGCTCGCGGTTTTTCCATTGATTATTTTCCCGCAACCCTTAATACCTGGATAAAAGTAATAGAAAAAGAGCTTGAACCTTCCAGTGCTTCTCATATCGTATCAGTCTACAGGTGGATCATTGAAAAACACCATCTTTTCAAAGAGGCTTCTGAACAACAAACAGTAAAAGAAGCAGCTCCCGATGCAAAATGGTCTAAAATTCAATTTGCTTTTTATAACGCCCTGCTAGCGGGCAACCACCAGGAAGCTGTCAAGCTCTCAAACGACTCCGTCAAAACAGCTTCTGACCTTGGAGAATTTTACCTTAATGTAATTCAGCCATCACTTTACCAGATCGGCATAGAATGGGAAATGGGAGAAATATCTGTCGCCCGGGAGCATCTTGCTTCAGCTGTAGTAACCAGGGTAATGGCTGCACTTTATCCCAGGTTTATTGTTTTAGAGCAATCAAAAGGCAAGGCTGTTGTTACAGCAGCACCCAATGAATTTCATGAAATTGGGGCCCGTATGGTTGCCGACCTGCTTGAAGCAGACGGCTGGGATGTAGATTATACAGGCGCAAATCTTCCGGCAGAAGAACTGATTGAATTTCTGAAAGAGAAAAAACCTTTTTTGACAGCAATTTCTGTAGGGATGCCGTTTAACCTGGAAAAAACTATTGAACTGGTTTCATTGATCAGGGCAAATAATCAGTTTGAAAATATGAAGATTATTCTGGGCGGCCTGAGTATCAGTTCCAATCCCCAGCTTCAGTGTCCCGCCGGAGTTGATGGTATCGGTTTAACGGCGCGTGATGCTGTCCGGCTGGCTTCCGAGTGGTGGAGCAATGCTTAAGCAACATTTCTTTAATGATCATTATTCTCACTTAACTGCCTATCTCAACAGAAACCAGAATACTATAATTTTCCTGATTGACTCTGAATACATTATCAGGGATTGCAATAGTTCCTTTACAATAGTCAGCGGTTTTGAGCATGAGCCGGTTGGCATTGACATCAGGACATTATTAGCTGCCGAAGATGAACATTTGATCAGTAACATTAAGGATGCAGATAAACTTAAACCGGTAAGTTTTACAATGCAGGGAAGCAGGTCTGAACGTTACGGCATGAAAGGTTTTGCAGTCAAAACAGAAAAAGGTTATCTCTTTATATGCGAAAAAATATCAATTACCGATGATAAAGTGGTCGAAGAAATATCCATATTAAACAATGAATTAGCCAATATAACCCGGGAGCTTAATAAAAAGAACATAGCACTGCAAAGAGCTAATGATAGAATTAATGAACTGCTGAAAACCGACTCTTTAACCGGTATTGCAAACAGAAGATATTTCCTTGATTATTTTATTAAAATGCACGCCAATGCTATCAGGAATAAAGTGCCTTTATCCCTGGTTATGGCAGATCTTGATTTTTTTAAAGCTATAAATGACCGGTATGGGCACCAGGCCGGCGACGATGTCTTAAAAGAATTTGCCCGCATCCTGGAAAACAACTGCAGGAAAGAAGATCTGCCTGCCCGGTATGGTGGAGAAGAATTTGCCATTCTCCTGGTTCATACCGGTGCTAATCAGGCTTTGATCCAGGCTGAAAGAATTCGCAGTTGTCTTGAAGAGACAAGTATTGGCGCTGAAAATATTCAAGCAACGGCCAGATTTGGTATTGCAGAACTAAAGAATGAACAAAGTATTGACATATTGATTAAACAAGCTGATGACGCTCTCTACAGGGCAAAGCATGAAGGACGTAACCGTGTTCTCATTTCTTCAGCGGAATAAGCAGGAGTGTTACATAATGGAAAGCGACAACTCAACAATGTTTATCGCAGCAGATAAAGTTAAAAATTATTACCTGGTTAACCTCGGGTGCCAGATGAATGAACACGATTCAGAAATAATCTGCGCTATGCTTGAAAATCTTGGTTACAGGGCAGTTCAGAATGCAGAAGAAGCCGATTTGATCATGATTAACACCTGTGCGGTCAGAAAAAAACCGGAAGACAAGGTGGCATCCCTGCTGGGAAAATATAAGCTGCTTAAGGATGATAAACCGGAACTGATCATAGCGGTCGGAGGATGTATGACCCAGCAGGAAACTGCTGCTGCATACATCAAAAAAAGGTTTCATCATGTCAATTTGATTTTCGGTACCCATGCACTGCCCCGGCTACCACAACTGCTTGCAAAAGCAGAAGAATCAAATCAAACAATTGTTGACCTGGCTGAAGATTATGCCGATCGTGAAGGATTGCCTGTATCCCACAGCAGTAATTTTAAAGCCTGGCTGCCGGTAATTTACGGTTGTAATAATTATTGTTCATACTGCATAGTTCCTTTTGTCAGGGGTCGCGAAAGGAGCAGGGACTATGAATCAGTTATCCGGGAAGCTGCCTGGTTGGCCGAAAATGGTTATCTGGAAGTTACCCTGCTCGGGCAAAACGTTAACTCGTATGGTAACGATTTACCCGGAAACCACCAATTTGCCGATCTTCTTAACGGTATAAATCAGATTAAGGGTATCAAAAGGATTCGCTTTATGACGTCCCACCCAAAAGATCTTTCAAAAGAATTAATCCAGGCCGTAAAAGAGGGAGCGCAGGTTTGTGAACATTTTCATCTTCCGGTCCAATCAGGAAGCAATACTATCCTGAGCAGGATGAACCGCCGCTATACCAGGGAGCACTATCTAAAACTTATAAGCGAAATAAGAGAGAATATACCCGGTGTATCCATAACATCCGATATAATTGTCGGTTTTCCAGGAGAAACAGAGGCAGAATTTCTCGATACGCTGGATCTGCTCAAAACAGCCCGTTTTGATAATGCCTTCTCATTTCTTTATTCACCACGCGCTAATACAAAAGCAGAAACCTTTAATGATCAGCTGAGTCACACTGAAAAAGAAGAACGCCTGGAACGATTGAACGAAATTCAGCATACTATCAGTATGGAAATCAACCAGGATTTGAAAAATCAGATACTCGAGGTTTTAGCTGAAGGACCTAGCAAGAACAATGAAGAAATGCAAACCGGCCGCACCAGGACAAATAAGCTGGTTCATTTTCCCGGCCCGGCGTCCCTGACCAGAAGCCTGGTGACAGTAAAAATAACCGACGCCAGAACCTGGCACCTTACCGGAAAATTGGAAGGGGAAAACAGTTGAATCGCAACAGCCCGATGATGGAACAGTACAAAAAAATCAAAGAACTGCACCCGGATAAACTGCTCATGTTTCAGGTCGGTGACTTCTATGAGTTATTCTATGGCGACGCAGAAACAGCAGCCCGGGAAATGGAAATTGCCCTTACATCAAGAGATGCCGGCAGTGATAACCCTATTCCCCTGGCCGGTGTACCGATTCATTCAGCAGAGACATACCTGAATAAACTATTGTCAAAAGGCTATAAGGTGGTTATTTGTGACCAGGTTGAAAGCTCAGCCCAGGCCAGGGGTCTGGTCAGGAGGGAAATAACCAGGATTCTTACTCCGGGTACAATTACCAATCCAGAAATGCTGGATGAGGGAAAAAATAATTACCTTGCCATAATCACCGGGACAAGAAGAAGTATCGGTCTGGCCACAGTTGACATATCCACCGGTGACTTCAGGATAACGGAACAGGAAGGAGAGGCAGCAGCTGAAATAATCCTTGATGAGCTGCGCAGGTTGGAACCTGCCGAAATTCTTTGCAGTTCGGTTAAATTAGCCGGGTTGGTAAAAACCTCCCTAAATGTAAACAAAGAGCTCCTTATCGAAACTATTTCCAGAATTCCCGAAGCAGATGAAATTAAAAGTATGATTATTGAACGCTGGAATCAGGATATCTGGAACAATCTCGAGTTAAACAGTTATCCCCTGGCGGCTACCGCAGCTGCTGCTGCCCTGGTTTACCTTGAAACACTGCAACAACTGCCGCTTTCCGGCAACCATTTTCATAACCTGGAACTGTACTTCAGCAGCCGTAATATGGTTTTAGACAGTATTACCGTAAAAAACCTCGAGCTGACCCAATCATTGCGGGAAGGTGGAAAAGCAGGCAGCCTGCTCGGACTGCTCGATCACTGCATGACCGGGATGGGCCGCAGGCTGTTGAAACGATGGCTCGAACAGCCGCTGCTGGATCGGCAATTGATTGAAGAAAGACTGGATGCAATAGAAGAGCTTTTAAATAAGCAGATCCTGCGGGCAGAAGTTCAAAAAAAGCTGAAGGCAGTATTTGACCTGGAAAGATTCTGCAGCAGGCTGAGCTACCAGAGGGTTAATGCCAGGGACCTGGTTGCCCTGAAAAACAGCCTGGGCCTGCTGGAACCACTCAGGGAAAGCCTTGAAAAAACGCAATCAAGCGCTCTCAAGTATATTAACAAAAACATGCCTTCAACTAAAGAACTATTTGATACTATTGATCATGCTCTGGTTAATGATCCACCTCTTACCCTGAGAGAAGGAGGATTGTTTAAAAAGGGTTATCACGAACAATTGGATCACTTAAAAGAAGTTTCAGTAAACAGCAGCGAGACACTTCTGGCTTACGAACAGAATGAACGTCAAAGAACCGGCATTAAAACTTTGAAAGTAGGCTATAATCGCAACTTTGGCTATTACATTGAAGTCACAAGGGCTAACCTCAAGGCAATTCCCGATGATTACCACCGTAAGCAGACCCTGGTTAATGCAGAAAGATTTACTACGGAAGAATTAAACCGCATGGAAGAACAGATAACCGGGGCGCGTGAAAAATTAGCCCAGCTGGAATACGAGCTTTTTGAAGCATTAAGAGAGCGGGTTTCGTCCTCAACAGACGACCTTCTGATTGTTTCAGAGCTGCTGGCCAGGCTTGATTGTCTCCAGGGCCTGGCAGAGGCTGCAGATATTTATGACTACTGCCGACCGGTAATCATGGATAAAGGTAAATTTATATTTAAACAGGGCCGCCACCCGGTGGTTGAACAACTCGCATTTGAAAGATTCGTGCCCAATGACCTTAATATGGATGATAAACATTACCTGCTGTTAATTACCGGACCAAATATGGCCGGTAAAAGCACCTATATACGCAGTGCTGCCCTGATTGCTATTATGGCCCAGGTTGGATCATTCGTTCCGGCAAAAGAAGCCTCTGTACCCCTGCTGGATAGGGTTTTTGCCAGGGTTGGAGCCAGTGATGATTTAAGCCGTGGCCATAGTACTTTTATGGTTGAAATGGAAGAAACTTCTATAATTCTAAAGGAAGCAACCGCTGCTAGTCTGATCATTCTTGATGAAATCGGCAGAGGCACCAGCACCTATGACGGTATGAGTATAGCCAGGGGAGTATTAGAATACCTGGTTAAAAAAACAAAAGCAAAAACTCTTTTTTCGACTCACTATCATGAATTAACCAGGCTGGAAGGGGAGTTGCCGGGAATTAAGAATTACACCATGGCTGTCAGAGAAAAGGGAAAAGAGGTTCTGTTCCTCCGCCAGGTAATTCCCGGTAAAGCCGATAAAAGTTACGGTATTAATGTTGCCAGGCTGGCCGGCATACCGCCTGAAGTTCTATTTCGGGCTGAAACAATCCTGACAGAGCTCGAGCTATCAGCATCCTCTGCTGCAGAACAGCAATTAAGCCTGATTCCAATGGTAGCAGAACCGGTTTCCGAGCACTGCCGCGAACTGGAAATTATCGATATTGTAAAAGAGCTTGATCTAAACCGGCTTACCCCCCTTGAAGCACTGCAAAAGCTCTTTGATATCCAGGGCCGGCTCCTGGATATTGACGATCCTCAATTAACTGCTCAGGAACAGGAAAGGGAGGAGGAATAGAATCCCTATGGGTATTATAGTTCTCGACAAAGATACTGCTGAACAGATTGCTGCCGGCGAGGTAATTGAAAACCCGGCTTCAGTAGTAAAAGAACTGGTAGAAAACTCCCTTGATGCCGGATCAACAAGCATATATATAAACATCAGCGAGGGTGGAAAAAATTTTATTTCTGTGACCGACAACGGAAAGGGTTTGCACCGCTCTGATCTACCTCTTGCTTTTACCCGTTTTGCCACCAGCAAACTGACCAGTTTCGAGGATCTGAGCCGCTTAAAGAGCCTTGGATTCAGGGGTGAAGCTCTGCCCAGTATATCAGCAGTTTCCCGGGTCACGATGACCAGCAGGCCTGAAAACAACTTGTCCGGAGCATTTATTACCCTGGCCGGGGGTAAAGTAATTGAAGAAGGAGAAACCGGGGCACCCTTCGGTACCATGGTTGAAGTAAAAGACCTTTTTTATAATACTCCGGGACGTTTAAAATTTTTAAGAGCGGCAAGTTACGAGACTTCACGCATCAGCAACCTGCTTACAGAAACTGCCCTGGCCAACCCTGCTGTAGCTATTGAGCTAAAAAGCAGTGGAAGGGTACTCTTTCGGTCTCCGGGAGATGGAAACCTTTTAAATGCCATTAACTCGCTTTACGGCAGTGATACAGTTGAATCAATGATTCCTGCCAATCTAGCTGATAAACAGGGCGGTTATGCTTTGCACGGTTTCATATCTGCTCCTCACTTGACCAGGTCATCCAGAAAATGGATAACTTTTATCGTCAATGGCCGGTTGATTAAAAACGCCACCCTGGTTAATGCCCTGGAAAGAGCCTACGGCGACTACCTGCCTTCCAAGAGACACCCCCTTGCAGTAATTTTTTTAACCGTTCCCCCGGAATCTATAGATGTTAATGTTCATCCTGCAAAAACTGAAATACGTTTTCAGCAGCCCGAACAATCAAAAAACTTGGTTTTCAGGGCAATTAGAAACGCTCTGCAGTCGTCCGCCAGGGCGGCGTCATGGCCAGAAAATATCCAGAAATACTCTAAACAGGACCATGTTACATTAACAGGACGTCCTGAAGAAGAAAACCAAAATGACTTGTTTAGCGCTGCTGCCTTTAATTATGAAAAATATAACGCTGTTAACAACCCTCCTCAGAATATCCCTATTGCCAGGGAAACAACCTTGCCTGCAGCCAGTATAGAACAAACAAGTGCCAGCGAATGCAGGCTAATCGGTCAGTATCTAAACAGTTACCTGGTAGTTCAGAATAATAACGACCTGATCCTGATCGACCAGCATGCCGCTCACGAAAGAATTATCTACAACCGACTTATGGAAGACAATACTGGCAAGCTTACCACCAATAGTTCCCAGCTGACCATTCCTTTAACCTTAAAAATACCGGCCAAATGGCAGCATAAGATTGAACCCGCTTTACCGTTCCTTAAAAAGCTGGGCTTTGATATTGAACCGTTCGGCGAAGACAGTTACGCAATCAGGGCCGTTCCTTTTATGCTGAAAGATAATGCAGATAATGAAGAACTATTCGACATGCTGGAGAAAATTACTGATATTGAAACAGAATCAGCAGTTGAGCAAATGGACTTTACCAGGGATATAGTTTATAAAACAATTGCCTGTCATCGCTCGGTCAAGGCCAGGCAAAAATTATCGTACTCTGAAATGGAGCAACTGCTCGAAGATTGGCAGAAAGCTCCCCGCGCTTTTTTTTGTCCTCACGGCAGGCCAACTACTATCGTTTTTAAGCGGGACCGGCTGGAAAAAAGCTTTCACCGTGGAGGTGAATCCTCCTGACTGGCGAAAAAAAGATACCCCTGCTCGTCTTGGCCGGCCCAACCGCTGTAGGAAAATCGGCTTTAGCCATGCACCTGGCTAAAAAATTAAACACCGATATCATAAGCGCTGATTCCGCCCAGCTTTACCGACGTTTGAATATCGGAACAGCAAAGCCGACAGAAGCTGAACAGAAAGAAATACAGCATCACCTGCTTGATCTGGTTGAACCGGATCAAAATTTTAGCGTCGCTGATTTTCAAAGGGAAGCTAACCGGTTAATTAACTCTTTGTGGAATATAAAAAAACTACCTTTCATGGCTGGCGGAACAGGACTTTATATTCAGGCTGTAACAGACAGTTATTCATTTGGTAATAAGTCGGCTTCCCACGAATTAAGAAGCTCTTTGTTAAAACAGGCCGAGACTGAAAATGGGTTGAATGAGCTTTATAAAAAACTAGAGGAAGTAGATAGCGCTGCTGCTTCAAAAATTCACTACAACGACAAAAGAAGGATTATCAGGGCTCTTGAAGTTTACCACATGGAAGGAGTGCCAATATCCAGGCAGGAAGAGCTTACCAGGCAAAAGGAAGCGCCCTACAACACGATGATATATGTCCTGGACATGGAACGTAGCATGCTGTACCAGCGTATCGAAACCAGGGTTGAAGTAATGTTGGAACAAGGCCTCTTGAATGAGGTGCAATCACTTTACAGGGAAGGGTTCGACCTGGATTCTCCCGCAATGCAAATACTTGGCTACAGGCAGATGATTAGTTTTCTGAAAAACGAGATGAGTTGGGAGGATACAATAGCTGAGATAAAAAAGCAAACCCGGAACCTGGCGAAAAGGCAGTTAACCTGGTTCAGGAGGATAAAAGAGGCCAGGTGGATCAAAACTGACGGTAATAAAGACGATTTAGAGAGAATTGCCGAAATAATTTACAATGAAGTGAAGGAACTAAGGCCTTGACAATCGAATAATACAACTTAAGCAACAGAAATGAAGGGAGCCCGATAGATGAAAGGCATGATTAATTTACAGGATACTTTTCTTAACCAGGCTCGCAAAGAAAATATGCTAACCACAGTTTTTTTGGTTAACGGTTATCAAATCAAGGGTGTAGTGCGTAGCTTTGACAACTTCACCCTGCTGCTCGAGGTAGAAGGTAAACAACAGCTGGTTTACAAACATGCTGTTTCAACTATTATACCCATGCGTAACATTAACCTCAGGACAGCTGATAACGATGATTCTGACGATACTGAGGGTACTGAAGAATCAGTCTAAATTGTTTTTGTTGAAGTAGAAAAAAAGGCACTTTATAAAAGTGTCTTTTTTTTCAATTATGATTGAAGGTGTCTATTGATATGAAAGAAATTATTTCACGCTCTACAACAGAAAAAGCCATCCTGGTAGGCCTGGACAGGGGTGACTCAAACGACACCCTGGAATATTCCATGGAGGAGCTAACCCTTCTGGCCGATACAGCAGGTGCCGAGGTGGTTAACAAACTTATTCAGAAAAAAGATGCCCCTGATCATTCTTTCTACATCGGTAAAGGAAAACTTGAGGAACTAAAAAACCTGATCGAATATTACGGGGCAGACCTCGTAATTTTTGATGATGAGCTTACCCCATCACAAATTCGCAATATAGACCGTATTCTTGGGATCAAGGTCATTGACCGAACCGCACTAATCCTTGATATTTTTGCCAGGAGAGCTCTTTCCAGGGAAGGTAAACTGCAGGTTGAACTGGCCCAGCTTCATTATATGCTTCCGCGCCTGATCGGTCTTGGTCAACAACTATCCAGGCTTGGAGGGGGAATAGGAACCAGGGGCCCCGGAGAAACCCGCCTCGAAGCTGATCGCCGGGTGATCAGAAAAAAGATCAGCGATTTAAAGCAGCAGATTCTTAACCTGCGCAAGCAACGCAGTATTCACCGGCAGCGTCGCAAACGTAATCGCTGCTGGGTAATCAGTCTTGTCGGTTATACCAATGCCGGCAAATCAACCCTGTTAAACACACTTACCGGTTCAGACCTTTACACCGAGGATAAACTCTTTGCCACGCTTGATCCTGCTGTAAGAAAAGGACAGCTAAATGGCAGCCAGGATGTGCTCTACACCGATACAGTGGGGTTTATTGAAAAGCTCCCCGCACAACTGGTTACAGCGTTCCAGGCTACCCTGGAGGAGATTGCTGCTGCTGATATTTTGCTTCATGTTGTAGATCTTAACCACCCCGATTATCTTGGAAGAATCAAGGTTGTTCGTGAACATCTGAATAAAATCGACCAGGATTATCACCAGCGGGAAATCCTGGTTTTCAACAAGGTTGACCTTCTCCCGGAAAGCCATGACAGATCTTTTATTAACCGCGAATACCCTGATGCTGTTTTCATTTCAGCCCGTGATAATAGAGGGTTAGAGCAGTTAAAAAATAAAATATCTAACCGTATAAATGAGAATAAAATATTTATTCAGCTAAACCTACCATATAGTGAAGGAAAGTTACTGTCATTGATGCAGGAAGAGGGCGATATTGAGTCGATCGTTTACCAGGATAACTATTTTGAGATAAAAGCAATGGTTAAACCGGAGCTTTCCGGTAAATTGGAGAAATACCGTACAAAATAAAACTGCGATAATAACCGCAGTTGATGTAGTAATCTTTAAACCAAGGCATTTATAAAACTAAATACGCCTGAACAAACCTACCACCTTGCCCAGGACTTCTGCGTTACTGACATAAAGCGGTTCATATGCATCATTTTCCGGTTGCAACCGGTAACCATCTTTCTCAAAATAAATTCTCTTTACTGTGGCTTCGTCTTCTATTAGAACAGCAACTATTTCCCCATTGTCTGCACTGTTCTGCTGACGGATAAAAACAAAATCTCCATCACTGATGCCGGCATTAATCATGCTGTTTCCTTTAACCTGCAGCACAAAACAATCTTCATCCACAGCCAGGTTATTGGGAACAGGAAAATAACCTTCCAGGTTTTCTTCTGCGAGGATAGGGGCACCTGCAGTAATTCTGCCAATCAGGGGTGCAAAGGAACATTTCATTTCCGGAAAACCATCCTGATTTCGAAGAAGTTTTATCGCCCGGGGTTTGGTGGGCACTCTGTCTATATATCCTTTTTCCTGAAGTATATCAAGATAAGAATGAACGGTAGCGGTAGAACTAATCCCCAGTGCTTTGCCTATTTCACGTACAGAGGGGGGGTAGTTACAGCCAGCCACCTGCTGTTCGATAAAATGAAGGACCCTTTTCTGTTTCTCCGTCAGCCGCTCCAACAGAATCACCTTCTTTTCGTGGCATATTTAAAAATATTATAACATATTAATTATTTCTTAACAAACCTTTGTTTGCCTTTTTACTCATTTCACTGGTTGCCATTAAGCTTGAGGAGCTTGTTAAGCCCGTTCAGATAAGCTTTTACTGATGCCTCAATAATATCTGTACTGGTTCCACGGCCTTTTATAGTTCTGTCCTGGTATGACATCTGCACCTGGACTTCACCAAGGGCATCGCGACCCTGGGTAACCGCATTAATCCGGTAATTTTCGAGACCAATACTTAATCCGGTAATTTTATTGATAGCATTATAAGCAGCATCAATCGGGCCGCTGCCAATCGCCACCTCTTCTACAGTTGTATCATCATCTTTTCTAAGCCTGATTACAGCTGCCGGTATACTTTTACTACCACTGATGGTCTGCATGTAATCAAGGCGATAACGCGGCTCGGTAAATGAAAGGTGATCCAGGACAAGCGCCTCCAGGTCTTCCGGGAATACTTCCTTTTTCTTATCAGCCAGGTTGACAAAGTGCTCATATATTTTTTCCAATTGTTCACTGTCGAGTGAAAAACCAAGTTTATTTAACTGGTCTAGCACAGCATGCCGTCCGGAGCGGGCAGTCAGACAAAGCTGGGCTGCCTTGCCGCCAATAAGTTCAGCATCAATTATCTCATAAGTTTCTTTGTTCTTTAAAATGCCGTCCTGGTGAATACCCGATGAATGGGCAAAAGCATTTAAGCCGACCACAGCCTTGTTCGAAGGTATGGATATTCGGGTCAGCTTGCTGACCAGTCTGCTGGTGCGGTATATTTCTGAAATATTAAGATCTGTATAATAAGGGAAGTAATTACCCCTGATGCGCAGCGCTACAGCAATTTCTTCAAGCGCTGCATTGCCGGCACGTTCTCCGATGCCGTTAATATTACATTCAATTTGCCTGGCACCGTTTTTAACCGCTTCTAAAGAGTTGGCAACTGCGAGGCCAAGATCATTATGGCAGTGGACACTTAATATTACCTTGTCCATCCCCGCTACATTTTCGCGCAGGCGTCTGATCAGGCCGCCAAATTCTTCTGGTACGGCATAACCTACAGTATCAGGAATATTGATTACCGTAGCACCGGCCTTAATCACCTCTTCAAGCAGTTCGTAAAGGTAATCTTCCCTGGCCCTGGTAGCATCTTCCGGGGAGTATTCAATATCGTTACAGTATTTTTTTGCATATTTCACTGCTTCTACTCCCTGTTCAAGCAGGAGGGCCGGATCTTTTTTAAGCTTATGCTCCATGTGAATATCGGAGGCTCCCAGGAATACGTGAATGCGCGGTCTTTCAGCTTCCCTTACTGCTTCCCAGGCTTGATCAATATCTCCCTGCACGGCACGGGCCAGACCACATATAACCGGTCCTTTAACCTGGCGCGCTATGGCAGCCACCGCTTTCTTTTCCCCGGGAGAAGAAACAGGAAACCCGGCTTCAATTATGTCCACGTTTAAACGAGCCAGCTGGCGGGCTACTTCAATTTTTTCTTCATAATTTAAGCGTGCCCCCGGAGTCTGTTCACCGTCTCGTAGTGTGCTGTCAAATAAAAAGATCTTTTCTCCATTTACCGTTGTAAATTTAGTTGTTTCATCCTTTGTCATTTTAAATACCTCCAACTTAAATTTTAAAGTGGGGGAGAGGCATAAAAAAAACTTTCGTACAAGAGACGAAAGTTATTTCCGTGGTACCACTCTTCTTGGCGGCATTACTTCTACCACCCACTCTTTGTAATAACGGAAGTCTCCGGCCAGGCCTAATCTCAATTATTATCAAAATTGATTTCAGTTGGCGGCTCACGGAGGAGTTCTCAGGATATACCGCTGCTGCTTTTCACCGACCGCAGCTCTCTTTAAGGGATTCTCCTGTTACTGTTTCCGCTCATTGCCTTTGTTCTATTAACTTGACTGATAGATTACTCAATAAAGCGCATTTTGTCAAGCTATTTTTTTCGGAACTAAATAAAATACCGGAAATATCTTGACATCTATAGGGTTTTAGTTCAGAATATATATAATACTTAAACATATTATTAGTTCCGTATATATTAAAAACGGAACTGTACAGGGTGATTCGGATGCATGAACGCAATCGTGTTCCAAAACCGCTAAGCCGCCATGAGCAGTTAGCTCTGCTAAAACAACCAAACCCCAGGGCTCCGACCGGGCTCAGAAACCTCTGCATTATCAACATAATGTTAAAAACAGGTATGCGCGTTAACGAAATCATCAACTTAAAAGAAAAAGATATCGATTTTGAGCTGGGTCGTATATACATTGCAGAAAGCGGCGCAGCACGTAGCAGGACTTTATTCCTTGATCAGGCTGATTTATTGCTTTTAAAGAGTTGGAGTGACCTCAGGCCCGACAGTGGTAAGTTTTTTTTTACCACCCTTGAAGGAACCAGGTTAAAAGACCGCTATATAAGGGAAATGGTTAAGAGGCTGGCCAAAAAGTCCGGAATCACGAAAGATGTATATCCACACCTGCTTCGTTATACTTTTGCCGTTGATTTTATCAATGAAATGAAAGATATTAAACTCTTACAGGAAGCTCTTGGCCATAGAGAACTATCAGCAACGCAGCTTTATACCCGGCTGCTTTTTGAAAACAGTAACCAGCCGGATGAAGATTCAACCGGAGCAGCTACACGCAGTGGAACGCCGTTAATCAGGGAAAACCAGGAAAGCTTTATTTTTAATAGCCAGGAAAAACAAACAGAAGTAGTAAGAGAAGCAAGTGAAAAGATCTCGGCTAGCCAGACTAAGCCGGAAAACAATAACCATCAGGATAAACAGGTTAATACCATACAGAAAAATAATGCTGCAGCAACAGGATCAAGTAAAACAGAAAAGGTCAGTGCTGCCGGCCAGGAACAGTTTAAAAAACCGGAGATAACAGTAATGCCTGAAGAATACCTCCAGAAAGAGAAAAAACGTATTCCTGCCATTAAATGCTGCCGATGTAATTTTATAATTCATTACCAGGCTGATTGCCCGCAATGTGGAACGCCATTGGTGGAAACCTTGCGACACTGGGGAAAAATTGTATGAGGGGAGAGGCAAACAGGAAAAATTGTAGCCTGGGTAACCCAGATTTAACTTCCGATAATACATCTTATGTAAACTAACTGATCTAAAAAGCTTAACTGCTATCCCAACCTGGCTATTCCTGTTCTTCTGCATATGTTTTATCCTTCTTCTCTGTTATAATGATTTTATTCATATTTTATATATATAAACTTAATCATTTTAACGGAGCAATTAAATGACTTCCAAAAAAGAAATCTTATCATATCATAATATATTGCTATTCATAGTATCTGCTGTAGCCATGGCTGCGCTGCTGATGTTTGCGGCTGCCTGCACTGCCGACCAGATTAATCCCGGTCCTGACAGCTCAAATTCAGATCCTTATTTGACAAAACCCGATCCTGATAATTCGCTGCAGCAGGAAAATGACCAAGCGGGCTATCCTGCTGATGATTCGGACCATGCCGAAAACAGCAATGGCCAGAATGAACCTGAACCTGTACCAAAGCTCCCATATATTGGTATTTATAGTGGTGCGGGGAGCTGGGACACCAATGTTGAAGCATTCGGGCATTTTTTCGATTTCTATGAATACGAGTGGACTGAATTTGACCAGCATGATGCACTCTCTCCAGATTTTTTAAGTAACTTTGACTTGCTCTGGTTTCCTGGCGGCGGCTCAGCAGATTACAAGTATAACATTAAAGATCATTCGGTAATTCGTTCTTTTGTAGAAAACGGCGGTATGCTGGCCGGTACCTGTGCCGGTGCTTATTATGCTGCCGATATAATGAGCTGGTTCGGAGATGAATACGAGTATCCGCTTGGTCTTTTTAAAGGTAAATCAATCGGCCCTCTTTCCGGCCTTGTTGGCTGGGGTGAAATCACGGCGTTAACCCTTAACAAAGACCTGGATTTTAATTCAGACTTCAACTCTAACGTTACGATGTATTATTTTGACGGTCCCTATTTCTCACCAGACGAGCCTGATTCTGTTATTGTTTTAGCCAGTTATGAAGTAAACAAACAACCTGCCGTAATAGCCGGTTCTTATGGATTGGGAAAATATCTTCTTTTCGGGCCGCACCCCGAACTGGGCGGTTACAGCAGCTCATCCCCCGATTTCAACCTTAATGGTGGGGAAGGAGCATTCTGGCCCTGGCTTCACCAATCGATTCTCTGGTTCTGCAGTTGGTAGATTAACCACTGGTTATGGTATAATATAGATTAGATTATAATCCATTATCAGGGATGGTGGTTTTTTTTATGCGTCGTTTTACTTTCATCATAGTTCTGGTTGTTTTTGTAGCCCTTTTCTTTTTCATCGGGTTCGGAGCAGGAGCATTCTTCCCCCCGGAAACCCTGGGTAACCTGATTTCTGACGGAAATAACCCTTCTACCAATGATGCTGAGAATTTATCACCTGAAGACCAGCAGGATGAAGAAGAATTTGAAGACCCTTATGAGCCTGATCTTAGAACAGTTAACCTGGTAGCTCTCGGCAATATCTTTCCCCATGTCCCCAATATTGAACAGGCTCATATTGGCGAAGGGAAATATGATTTTTCACCAACTTTTACCGCTATTGCTCCCCTGATCCAGGAAGCCGATCTGGCTGTAGCCGACCTTGAGACATCCCAGGCCGGACCTGATATAACCTTTTGGGGCTATAATGGATATACCGGTTATCCTCTTTTCAACTCACCACAGGAGCTCTCTGATGCCCTGTACGAAGCCGGAGTTGATCTGCTCACCCTTGGCAACAACCATGCTCTTGACCGTGGCTTCGAAGGATTGCTGGCCAGCCTGGACTATATCCGCGGCCTGGGCATAAAAACTTTCGGCGCTTATAAAAACCAGGAGGAAAGAGATACGCCATTGATTGTTGAACGCAATGGCATCAGCATTGCTTTTATCGGTTATACATTCAGCACCAATGGTATACCTATTCCCGAAGAACATGAATACTGCCTGAATTATGTCCCGGGTTTCGAAAATATCGAGCCTGTAATCAAAGATATGAATCGGGCTAGAGAAAATGGTGCTGACATAATTGCCGTCTTTCCCCACTGGGGTGAAAACGAATATGCCCAGGAACCTCAACCACAGTATTACCGTCAGGTCGCCGAAGAACTGGCTGCAGCCGGGGCTGACCTGATCATTGGTGGTCATCCGAAGTTTGTCCAACCGATTGAATGGTTTTTTAATGAAGATGAAAATGGCAACGAGAGAGCCACCTTTGCAGTTTATTCCCAGGGCACCTTTCTTTCCAACCAGCATTACCCGGCCAACATTTCACCTCTGGTGGAATATCACCTGCTGCTCGACCTTGAACTTTCAAAGGACATGGAAACCGGCCGAACCTGGATCAGCAACACCGATTACGAAATAACCTGGATCCATCGCGAACAACGTCACCGCATCCTCCCTCTCTCCGAGGTTATTTCCAATTCTCCTGAACGTTATAATTTAAGCGAAAGTAAAATTGAAGATTTGAAAAGCTGGCACCAACGTAATATTGAAGCAGTTGAAGCTTATAATCACCTGGAAGGCAAGGAAAAAGCACTGCAGATTTCAGATCGTCTGTTCAGGGAAGCCTATCTTGATTAATGTTCTTTCAGGAGGTAAAATGCTGTGAAAATTGGTATTTTTACCGACAGTTACCGACCCTACACCAGCGGAGTTGTCAGATCAATTGAGCTTTTCTCACGCGAATTCAAGAACAGGGGTCATGATGTCTACATTTTCGGTCCCGACTATCCCCTGCTGAACCCTCCTCCGGAAGAAGGTGTTTTTCGCTTTTTCTCAGTGCCTGCACCTACAATACCCGAATTTTCTTTGCCCATCCCGATATCGCTCCAGTTCGGTCCACTGATTAAGAAGGTGGGTCTGGATATCATTCATGTTCATTCTCCTTTTTTACTGGGTAGTCTCGGGGCACGAGCGGCAAGGCGCCAAAATCTGCCACTTGTTTTTACCTTCCACACCCTTTACGACCAGTATGTTCACTATATTCCCTTTGGTGAAAAAACATCACGCCAGGTGGTTCAGAATATTGCCCGCGATTTTTGTAACCGCTGCAATACAGTTGTAGCACCGTCGCAACTGGTAGTTAATTACCTGAAGCGCATTGGCGTGGAAGCACCTTTAACCAATATTCCAACCGGTATTGATCTGGAAGAATTTAATAAACTTGACAGTAACTGGCTCAGGGATAATTATGGGGTAAGCAAAACCGACAAGGTTCTGCTTTTTGTCGGCCGTCTCGGTAAAGAGAAAAATGTAGCCTTTCTTTTAAAATCTTTTGAAATTGTTTTGAACCGACATCCCGGGACGATCCTTGTCCTGGTCGGAAATGGGCCACAGGAACGTAATTTACGTAAAATGGCCCTGGATATGGGTATAGAAAACAGGGTTATCTTTACCGGGGTTTTACCGCGCAGCTCAATTGTTCACTGTTATGCCAGTGCCGATATATTCGTTTTCCCCTCAGTCACCGATACGCAGGGTTTGGTTATCGGCGAAGCCAAGGCAACCGGCCTACCTGTTGTTGCCATACGAGCTTTTGGGCCGGCTGAAAATGTACTCCATGGCGAAGACGGCCTGCTGACCGACCCTTCTCTGCCTTCTTTCACCAATGCAATTTTGGAACTACTTGATGATCAAGCGCAGTTCGAGCGCATGAGTAAAAAAGCCCTTGAAAACGTTAAGTCTATATCTTCAGCTCAATGTGCAAAAAACATGCTTTCAGTTTACAGAGAATTAATTGATAATAACATTTGTGCACCTCGCAGGCGCAAGCCCTATTCAGAAAAACTATTTGAAATAAGCAATCATAAGTTAGTTATCAGAGGTATAACAATTAACTCCAGTCGGAACAAGGAGAGATAATAGAAATTAAGGATCACTGATCCTTCTTCTTTTTATGATCGTAACCGCTCTTTAAAAAGAACAACAAAACAAAAAATACTGCTATTAAAACCAGGCCAACAATGAGCTGCTGCACTTCCCTCACTCCTTTGTCAATACTGTGAAGCCCCCTGATTGGGTTCAGAGGGCTTTCATTCTATGGCTGCGGGACAAGGGATCGAACCTTGGCTTGATGATCCAGAGTCATCCGTGCTACCGCTACACCATCCCGCACTGCTATTTCATTATACAAAAAGAGTCATCTTCAGGCAAGAGTAACAAGTGCCCTTCTTCCTATACTTTTTAAATATATCAGTTATTCTGTTGAAGTGTGGTTTTTAATAAATAATCTTGCCCTCTCCAGCCTCTCCACTGTTTTATCACGTCCCAGCAATTCAATAATTACAAATAATCCGGGACCTCCCAGGCGTCCGGTTAAAGCAAGGCGTGCCGGTTGGATCAGCTTCCCGGCTGAAAGCTGCATTTCTTCGCTCAAATCTTGAAATAATTTTTCGGCTGTTTCTGCTGAAAATGGTTCAAGACATTTTAGTTCATCTGAAAGCCGCTTCAGGGTTTCCTGCACATTTTCTTTTAAAAAGGCTTTTTTTATCCCTTTTTCGTCATACGCAAAATCTTCAAGATAAAAATAAGCAGCAGCATCAGCCAGTTCCGGTAAAGTGCGGGCCCGTTCCCGAACAGCTTCCAATACCTCCCGTAGATAAGCTTCGTCATTTTCACTTAAACTACTGCCAATCAAGTTTTCTTTTTCAAAAAAGGGTCGGGCAAAATTGGTAAGCCGCTTAATACCAGCATCCCTGATGTAGTGGCTGTTCATCCAGGTTAGTTTAGTAGTATCGTAAATGGCCGCAGTTTTATTCACTTTTTCAAGTTCAAAAGATTTAATAGACTCTTCCAGGCTGAACAGCTCCCTGTCTCCCCCGGGGGACCAACCTAAAAGGGTCATATAGTTAACCAGGGCTTCGGGCAAATAACCTTTATCACGAAATTCTTCAACCGAGGTAGCGCCGTGGCGTTTACTTAATTTGCTGCGATCCGGAGCAAGAATCATCGGTACATGGGCAAATACAGGCATTTCCAGGCCCAGGGCTTCAGCACAGATAATCTGGCGGGGTGTGTTGGATAAATGTTCTTCAGCCCTGATTATATGAGTTATCTTCAGCTGTAGATCGTCTACTACAGAGGCAAAGTTATAGGTAGGGATTCCATTGGATTTAACAATAATGAAATCATCAAGGTCGCTGTTTTCAAAACTGACCTTACCACGCACTAGATCTGTGACCACTGTTTGTCCCTGATCGGGAATACGTATTCTAACTACCGGCTTACGACCTTCAGCCTGAAAGGCTTGTTCCTGCCCGGCATCCAGGTTCCTGCAGTTACCCGGATAGAGATAAGCCCTGTTTTCTTTACGGGCTTGCTCCCTTCCGGCCCGCAGCTCTTCGATACTGCAGTAACAGCGATAAGCTTTCCCCTCTTCAATGAGCTTCTCTGCCTCACTGCGGTATAAATCAAGCCTCTGGGACTGGTAGTAAGGTCCTTCATCCCAGTCCAGCCCCAGCCATTTCATGGCTGACATAAGCTTATCGATAAAATCTTCCCTGGAGCGCTCTAAATCTGTATCATCGATTCGCAGGACAAATGTTCCGCCTACCCTGCGAGCAAATAAATAATTAAAAAGCGCGGTTCTTGCACCACCTATGTGCAATTCTCCCGTTGGACTGGGAGCAAACCTTACCCTTACATCTGACACAATAACACCCCGTCACTTAGTTGAGTATTGATAATAATATCCCCGCTGCCACAGCCGACCCAATTACTCCGGCAACATTCGGGCCCATGGCGTGCATGAGCAGGTAGTTGTTCGGGTTCTCTTCTTTCCCTACTGTTTGTGAAACCCTGGCAGCCATTGGAACCGCTGAAACACCGGCCGAACCAATCAGGGGATTAATTTTTCCTTTTGACAAAACGTATAACAGTTTACCCATTAGCACACCAGCTGCTGTACCAAAGGCAAAAGCAATCAAGCCCAGAATTATTATTTTGATGGTATCAGGCGTTAAAAAATACTCGGCCGTTGCCTTTGCGCCGACAGTTAGTCCTAAAAATATAACCACAATGTTGTTCAGTTCATTCTGTGCGCCTTTGCTGAGACGCTCTGTAACCCCGCTCTCCCGGATCAGGTTACCGAACATCAGCATACCTAATAGTGGAAGTGCTGCAGGTAGAAGGAGCCCGGTCAGGATGATTACAGCAATGGGGAAGATAATCTTTTCTTTCTTCGATACCGGCCTCATCTGCTGCATAACAACCCTGCGCTCTTTTTTACTGGTTAACATACGCATAATTGGTGGTTGAATAATCGGCACAAGCGCCATATATGAATATGCTGCTATCGCAATAGAGCCGAGCAGCTCTGGTGCAAGCTGATTCGCCAGGAATATTGCCGTCGGCCCATCTGCTCCGCCAATAATACCAATTGCCCCGGCCTGCTGCGTAGAAAAACCAAGCAGAAATGCACCGAGAAAGGTAAGGAATATTCCGAATTGGGCTGCTGCCCCCAGCAAAAGAGTCACCGGGTTGGCAATCAGGGGACCAAAATCAGTCATTGCTCCCACACCGAGAAATATCAGGGGTGGATATATGCCCAGTTCCAGGCCTCGTGAAAGGTAGTAAAACAGCCCTCCGATTTCTTTGCCTGATTCCGGTTGCATCAAGCCACCCAGGGGCAGGTTGACCAGAAGAATTCCAAAAGCAATCGGCACTAAAAGCAGGGGTTCATATTTTTTGGCAATTCCCAGATATAAGAGAACCAGGGCAATTACAACCATAATTACCTGGTTTAGCTGCATATTAACAAAACCCGTACCTTCTAAGAACTCTATTAAAAGTTCAATCACAACGGATCAACCCCTTTCGTAAACTCAGCCGGATTTAGATTTAGTTTAAAACTACCAGGGGGTCACCGCTGTTCACGGCATCACCTTTTTTAACCAGCACCTGACCAATCTTTCCAGCCTGGGGCGCTGTAAGCTCGTTCTCCATCTTCATTGCTTCTAATACCAGCAAAACTTCTCCTTCACCTACACTGTCCCCAACTGCTACTTTAACGTCTAAAACCGAGCCGGGCATTGGAGCATTGACTGTAACACCCTCGGCATTCAAACTTTCGGAAGCAGTTTCTTTTTCTTCTTTAATTTCCACTGCTTTTTTCGGTTTTTCATCTACTGCCGGAACCGGAGCTGGTTTTTCTGCAGGTGGCTTAACGCTGCTCAATGTAGCTCCCTTTGCTTCCTCATTAACTTCTTCAACGGTAACTGTATAAGATTGGCCGTCTACTGTAACTTTAAAAGTTTTCACGCTTTTTCTTCCTCCTAATTGTTTCTAACTCTACTCTTTGATTAAGCAAAGCTTTTCTGCCGTACATTTTCCAGCTGTTACCCGGAGCAGCTTCATCCGGTGTAACAGTAAAAACCAAACCGGCACCAGTGGCCGGTGCACCTTCTGCCTGTAAATATTGATAAACAGCACCCATAATAACCGCCATGACTTTTTTATCATCATCAACCGGCATTGCAGAACTTTTTTTCGCCGGAATCGCGGTTCCCGTACCAGGCCTGGTATCCTTCCGGTAAAATATTAACCCGAATAACTGAAGTAATAAATATAAAAGTGCAAGTGTAACCAATACTACAACGAAACCGATAACCAGCACCTGGAGGGCAAATTCAAATTCATTCATTCAGCGCTTCACTCCTTGTGGAATCTATCACATATTATTGATTTTAGCATTTAATCACTGCTGTGAGAAGGGGCAAAAGCGGTTTTAATGCTTATTATAAGCCCTATGCAGAAATGACATGCATCTGCATTTTCACCTTCCTGCTCCTGCAGCATTTTTCAGGATATCAAGATAAATATAATCAATTGCCTGCTTTTTCAGGCTTCCTTTGCTACCGTTGGTATCACCGTGATAATCTGACCCCCCGGTGATAACCAGGTTATACTTTTTAGCCAGTTTTCTGTAGTAAAGAACCTGCTGCTCAGAATGATCAGGATGATACACCTCTATCCCCTGCAGACCATAGTTTATCAGCAATTCAGGATCCTCCCGGCCCTCTTTCTTCGGGTGAGCTAGAACCGTAACAGCACCGCTTTCCCTTAAATGTTTTATTATAGCTTCGGCTGTTAGAAGCGTTCTTTTTGCATAACCCGCTTTGCCTTTACCCAGGTATAGTGAAAAAGCCTGATCAATATTAACAACATACCTTTTATTTACCAGCACCCTGGCCAGGTGCAACCTTCCCGGTGCAGCGGATCCGGCTTCCTGTAAAATATCTTCCATTTTTATTTTAAAACCTTCTTGGATTAACAGATCGATCATCTTCTTCATACGGGTATAGCGATTACGCCTGATTCTATCCAACACCTGGCTGAGCAGTTTCAGATTTTTCGGATAGTAACCAAGGATGTGAATTTCCCTGTCAGCAAGGCTTGCACTTACTTCTACTCCTGGAACAAACTCAATTTTCAGACTTTGTGCCGCTGCTTCTGCTTCCTGCAATCCCTGCAGGGTATCATGATCTGTTAATGCAAAAGCTCTGATCCCGGCCCTGGAAACCATTTCAGCCAGCGCAGAAGGGGTAAGCTTACCGTCAGAGCAATTGCTGTGCATATGAAGATCAACCAGGTTACTTTGCATATCTAATTGTCCTTATAAATAGTTATAGACACACCTCCACAATTATACCAGTTTTACTAATTACATGTTAATGGAATACATAAAAAAGACCCTCGCGGAATATTTCCTGAGGGCTTGCCCAGCTTTATTAACTGTAATCAGTCTGCTGCCTTGTTTAACGAGGCTCTATTATCAACTTAATTGCCGTTCTCTCTTCCCCATCAATTTCAATATCTGTAAATGCCGGTATACAAATTAGGTCGATTCCTCCCGGTGCAACAAATCCCCTCGCAATCGCAACTGCTTTAATCGCCTGGTTCAAAGCTCCCGCTCCGATTGTCTGTATTTCTGCTCCACCTTTTTCCCTGAGCACCCCTGCCAGGGCGCCGGCTACAGAATTGGGGTTCGATTTTGCTGAGACCTTTAATACATCCATTAATAGATGCCTCCTTTGCGGATTTAATTAACTAATTCGGCTTAATCCGCAAATTTCCTGCCAGAATTATATGAATAATTCGATAGGACTATTAATAAATGTGAAAAATCCTCTCTATAGAATCAGCTTTACCACTTTTCCGATCGATATGAATAATCACCGCATTAAACATGGTTCTGCCACTGGATATTTTCAGTTGGCAGGGTAGCTTGGTAATAAATCGTTTCAGTGGTCCAGCGGGATCAACACCAAGAATTGAATCGTACAATCCAGTCATTCCCGCATCGGTTATATATGCAGTTCCCTGGGGTAGTATTCTCTCATCCGCTGTCTGGACATGACTGTGAGTACCAATTACAGCGCCAACCCTTCCATCAAGGTACCAACCCATTGCCTCTTTCTCAGAGGTAGCTTCGGCATGAAAATCAACTACCACGACATGCGCTTTTCCAGTAAGCCTTTCCAGCTCCCTGTCTGCAGCCATGAAAGGACAATCAACAGGGGTCATGAAAACCCTGCCCAGTAAATTTATAATTGCCACATTACATTGCTCTTTCTCCACCCAGAAAACAGTAACACCCCTGCCGGGAGTGGTTTTTTCAGGATAATTTGCCGGCCTGATCAGGTTATACTCTGTGTCGATGAACTGGAATATCTCTTTCCTGTCCCAGGTATGATTTCCCGCTGTAACAACATCTACCCCACAGTCCCTGATTTCCCAGTATGTTTTTTCATTTATTCCAGCTCCCCCGGCAGCATTCTCACCATTGGCAATTACCAGTCCGGGATCATAGCGCTCCCTCAGGGTGGGTAAAGTGTTGCGGAGAGATTCCCGTCCTGGTTTTCCAACGATATCACCAATTACAATGATGTTCATCAGCGCTCGCCTCTTAATATATTATATTACTAAGAAAGTGCCCCGTTGGGACACTTTCTTTTATTTGATCTTTTGCAGGACTTCAGATTAGCTGTTACTTGGCATAATCTACAGCCCTGGTTTCGCGGATTACAGTCACCTTGATCTGGCCAGGATATTCTAACTCACTTTCAATCTTTTTAACAATATCCCTGGCCACTTTGATCGAGGCATAATCGTCAATACGGTCAGGTTTAACCATTATCCTGATTTCACGGCCGGCATGAATTGCATAAGCTTTATCTACACCTTCAATAGAGTCGGCTATATTCTCAAGGTTCTCCAACCTTTTTATATATGCTTCAAGAGTTTCTCTCCTGGCCCCGGGTCTTACAGCCGAAATAGCATCTGCCGACTGAATTAGAACCGCTTCCAGGGTATTATAATCAATATCACCGTGATGCGCAGCAATAGCATTAACTATTTCCGGTGATTCTTTATACTTTTTGGCCAGGTCAGCGCCAATAACCACGTGTGAACCTTCTGTTTCGTGATCAATAGCTTTTCCTATATCGTGCAGCAGGCCTGCCCTCTTGGCAAAGTTAACATCTAATCCCAACTCGGCTGCCATAATACCGGCAAGGTGAGCCACTTCAATTGAATGCTGAAGTACATTCTGGCCATAACTTGTTCTAAACTTCAATTTGCCAAGTAATGTAATTAATTCCGGATGTAACCCGTGCACCCTGGCTTCAAATGAGGCTCGCTCGCCTTCCTCTTTAATTTGCGCCTCAATTTCTTTACGGGTTTTTTCAACGATTTCCTCGATGCGGGCCGGATGAATCCTGCCATCACTAACAAGTTTTTCCAGTGCAGTTCGGGCAATTTCCCGCCTAATTGGGTCGAAACCAGATATAATTACCGCCTCAGGAGTATCATCTATGATTAAATCAATTCCGGTTAAGGTTTCCAAAGCCCTGATATTGCGGCCTTCACGTCCGATTATTCTCCCCTTCATTTCATCATTCGGCAGGTTAACAACCGACACCGTTGTTTCAGAAACATGATCTGCTGCACACCTCTGGATTGCCAGGGTAACTATTTCCCTGGCTTTCTTTTCCCCTTCATTTTTGGCTTGAGTTTCAATATCTTTAACCATAACCAGCATATCATGTTCAATCTCTTCTCTCACCCTCTGGAGAAGCAACTCTTTTGCTTCTTCAGAACTCATACCGGAAACTCTTTCCAGCTCGGTCAGCTGCTCTCGGTGCAGCTCTTCCAGTTTTTCTTTATATTCCCGGTTTTTTTCTTCCTTAATTCTTAAATCTTCTTCTTTCTTTTCTACATTACTTATCTTACGATCCAGACTTTCTTCCTTCTGCATCAGGCGTCTTTCCATGCGCTGCAGTTCAGATCGTCTATCCTTACTTTCACGCTCAAGCTCTGTTCTTAGCTTGTGAACCTCTTCCTTTGCTTCCAGTTGTTTTTCCCTCTTTAAAGCATTTGCTTCATGTTCCGCTTCTTCAATTATTTTTTTAGCAGCACTTTCAGCGGATGATATTTTAGCTTCTGCAATCATTTTACGAATAAAATAGCCTCCACCAAAACCGACTACCAGCGAGGCTATAATCATCAGTAAATTTTCCAGCATTATTGTCACCTCCATTTTATAGAATAAACTGCATTTAATATTCAGTTCTTAAACAAGTAAGAGCTGTGTCCAGGACACAGCTCAAAAGAGAAAGTTCAGGAAAAGGTTACACTTATCCCTTTACCAAATAACTATATATTTTATAATCTATCCACAGTGCCTATAAAAGCACCAGGCTTTCTCTTATCAGTTATGAACTGAACATCTATCGATAACATACAATCCTTTCTTAATTGTAGTCCTTTTAAGATCTTATGTCAAGAATAGTTTAATCATCGATCGCGTCAAGCACTTGTAGGAAAAAGAAACCTCACCTTCAGCTCATACAGCTAAACAACTGCTCAAACCTCTTAAAGCCTTTCTGGTTAAACTGTC